>Ga0209888_1000207_pt1 | contig 36861 bp, 51 predicted proteins | sample OrgsoiDNA_201059_FD_185807 | JGI IMG/M metagenome (GOLD analysis project Ga0209888, IMG submission 185807) | Permafrost soil microbial communities from the Arctic, to analyse light accelerated degradation of dissolved organic matter (DOM) -... | ecosystem: Environmental > Terrestrial > Soil >...
CCCCTATCCCAAATAGACTTACTTTACGCGCGCGTAAAGTAAGTCTATTTGGGATAGGGGTATACGATGTAAAGTAAGTATTCCTATGTAAAGTAAGGTGTGTATAGAAAAACATAAATATAAAGGCCACTACCTTGTAGAATCGTAGAATCGTAGAATCCATTTAAAAAACCCTTATATAACAAGGCTTTGCAGGAAATCGCGTTTAGAATCCTAGGGTAGAATCTTAGAATATTCTAAAAAAGTGGGTAGAATTCAGCAGAATAGTTCTATTTGGAATGGTTTGAGGTCAAAACAGGCTTAACAGTGAGGGAGTTTACTTTAGGAATGTGCGTTTTACTTGTGATAGTAAGATAAAAGTAAGATCGTATATAAAAGTAACCTGATAAAAACAGAAAGTAACCCTGTCCTACCTGACCACGGAAGAACAGAGGTAAGTAACCGAAGTGGCGAAGCCCCCATAATAAAAAGTACCGCTATAACAGATCAAAAGTTTTGAGCGCGAAGCGAAATGAACACGTTAGAAAACCCCGGCCATCCCTGACCACATCAAACACTGGCATTGTTATAATTCAATATATTACTATAATACCCTATCATACTATATGATAGGGTATCACTTTTGAGTTGACTCTATTACTTCCGCTTTTATCGCATCAACTCGTTGCCCATCAAAAAACTCTAACTTTTTCTTAGTATTTTCCAATATTACATTCATGCGTATTTTTTGCTGTTCTGTAATATCAAAATTATCTATGGTGTCTTCCGTTATCGCCTTTATTACTTTTTGAGTCTTAATTGAAATATCAACAAAATCAGCTCTGTGTGAAAAGTCATCAGGAGTAAAACGTCTCTCGAAAAGGTTTTCTACGCTTCTTGAGGATAAAATAGTCATAGCTACATAAGCTGCAGTCTTGAAAATAGACCGATAATCATCAGATCTCGGCTTCTCAATAATGAGCTTACCATTAACTTTTCTTTCAATGTCCATTGCTACCAATAGATCATCGGGTATCACTATTTCTTTGCATTTACTTTTTATCACTTCATTATCAAAATCAATGCTTTTTATTTGATGCGCAAATATATTTCTAATGGAATTAATTTGTATCAACAGTTCCCTATCGTAATTAGATATTAATCCGAGACTGTATGCCATTTGCGTTTTGTTATGGAAGCTCGATAATGGAGCATTGCTTGAGAATATGTTCTTTTTATCACTTTTACTTTTGAATGCAACTAAAAAAGATTCTAATAAATCCTCTAATAAAGAATCGATCATAGAACCGGCAATAACGGCAATACCTCTATCACTATTGCCTGCAAATTCTTTTTTTATTTCTGCAAAAGTATCAGAAATTTTATCAGCATTTTCCTGACTGTTAGAAAGCAATAACCGTATATCCATATTTTCCTCGATAATTTAATTATAAAAATCGTCTTCATAATACCCTTGCTAAACACTCATAACAATAAATGCCTATACTATACTACAATAGTATATTATTAAAGTGCGGGATCTTTGACTCCTGCCTATGAGACAAACTCAAAGTGGGTTGTTTGGATAACTATAAAGGCTAACATACCTTCTCAGTGCCTCTGTGAGCAAAGGAATGTATACTAACCAATAACAAGACAGATAAGGCCGGAGAAAGCATTACATGACGTATAATGAACATACTGAACAGAATTTGATTGAGGCGAAAGCTGCGAGAGCAGAACTGAGTAAGGTCGAAGGTGTAGTAGTTGGTAATATTTTTAATGCTGATCGAGGTCTGTATCTTTCAAACTATGCCAATTTAGTTTTAAACAGACAAATAGATATATTTGATGATTCTCTTCTACTTTTAGACAATAGCCGTTTTCAAGCTGCGTGTATTATAAGTAGAGGTATGATTGAAACACATGCGTTCTCAAGACTACTCAATAAAAGAATTGAAAAGATTTTAATGAATCAAAACGGAATTAAAAGCGTAGAAAAATGTCTTGATGTTATCCTAAAGTTTACAAACAGCTCTCGTTTTAAAAAGTCTGAGCAAGAAAAAATAAAAAATGGGACATTTGATCCTAACGATTTTATGTTTACGGAAGAAGCTAAATATAGATTTGAAAATTTCCTTTCTGTTAGTCAACACGTTGCTGATGCTTTGAAAGAGTTATATGCAGATGAAAAAGAACAGACAAAGCACAAAGAAAGTCAGTTTGAATTGACATATGATGCTTTAAGCGAGCATGTTCATCCGTCTCAGACAAGCATTTATCAATATTACACACCTGAAACTCATTTAGTTCCAACTTCAATGGGTGATATTCATGCTTATGACTCAGCTAAACTTCAATGTGGTAGAGCACTACATTTTATAGTAGATGCGAAAAACCAACTTAATTGGTCTTCACTACTAGCAAAAGAAATTACCAAACGTAGCAATGAATGATTTAAAGCCCCTGCATGGGGCTTTTTATTTAGTCTTCATTACATTACATTTTATTTTGATATGTTCATAAACTGATTTTAACTCTTGTTGTATCTGATGCGCTTTGAATTTCTTACCATAGTTTTGAATTCGATTTAACTGAATCATATTTAAACCGCCTCTCATTGAGCATAAATAAAAATCATTTTTACTAATATAATAACCGTTGGCTCTCATTTCATTAACGAGACAATTTAAAGCATCATTTTCTTCGCTAAAACGTTCTGCTACTATATCTTTCATTATTGTGTTAAAGTTTGTTCTATTCATAATATTTTCCTTTTGTAATGTGGTTTATTTGCTTTTAATAAAAAATGATAGAATGAATTCTAAAATATATGGCAATACAAAAAATGTCATAAATGCTATATCAAACAAGTGTTCTTTAATGTATTTATTTATATTCCTTATGTGTTTTTTCATATTTTGTACCTTCTTAACATCAGTCCCTTGCCGGGTTTCTTTCGATTATTTAATTATATTTACTTTCATAATATTGAGTAAAACATTTAAAATATTTCGCTATATCTGTTTCTGCTTCAACTAATTGTACGCCAACTCTATTATATGCTTTGTCGAAATCAACTTTCTCATTGAATAGTGAAATGTAAATTATTCTTCCAATTTCAATATCTGATAATCCGTCTTTAGTATAACTTTCTAACTCACCTTTAAAAATACTTCTCATATCCTGCTCCTTTTGTTTTTCTCTTATATATAATAAATACTCGATATTCCGATTAACGTCAAATTTAAATGGACTTAATTTAAATGTTTTATACTTAATCGGACGAAAGGATTACTTATAGCTTTTATAATAAAAGATAAAAAAAAACCCCTTCCGGGGTTTCTAAGTTGTGAGGTCATTTAAATAGTATGCTTTATTAAACTCTTTGGTTTTAAGTCATTATCAACTAAATCCAACGCCTGATTTAGAAATTCTTTTGACTTGGCTTTGAACTCTTCAGGGTTTTTTAAATTAGTGAATGTATGTTCATTAATAAGTTTATGAAAATCGCCATCAAAAGAACCGTCATCACTCATTAAACGAAGAAGCAATTTATCCTCTTTAGTTTCTAAAGAACTATGAGATACTCTATGAGTAATTTCATAATAATGTTTTTTGCTTTCTATAACTGTATCTATTTTACTTATACATTCGTTCGGACTTTCATGATCCTGCCTACGTCTCAATTCTAATAAATCTTTAAATTCTTCTAACTTATTTTTGTTGCTTTCAAGATTAGAAATACGCCATGCTTTTAAATCTTTTTCCCATTTCGGAGAAGAAAACTTTGATTTAAATGTTGCCATGTTTTCAGGATGAACTTTAACAAGAATACGTCTTTCTTCTGGAAGCTCTACCCATGCTGTTTTATAGGGTTCTATCGAATCAGGTAAAGCCTGTATCTGAACGTTATCACTCACTTGCTCTTTTAGTTTTGTCATGTAGTCATTTACCCAAGGTTTAAGCTCTTCCAACTCGTTTGAGAGCGTTTTAAGTGCTGTAAATCCACCTTGTTTCATACTCACATCTAAAACTGTTATACCATCTTTCACTTGAACAGAAACTTTATAACCTTTTTTATTAAGTTCATCCCTGACTTTAAATCTTACTGCTGTGTTTTCAAGATAGACATCAGCATTAGAATAGATAGTGCTATTATATGAATCTGTACCAAAATTAATTATTGATAAATCTTTTTTTGGTGAGTTGTTAACAATTGTTTTGTATCGGCCTATTAGATTCATATTCAAGTTTTCATAAAAGCCACTATCAATAGCTTCTTTTTCATCTGCTTGATCCATATATAAAAGCATATCTTCTAAGAATGGTTTTTCTATATCTGTTCCTTCGAGCATCTTTAATGTCTTGTGTAAATTAACTTGTTTCATATAATTCTCCTTTTGTTTTAATGTATAGTAAATACATAACATAATAATTATTATATTCAAGTTAATCGGAATATATAAGATAAGCGGTGTATGTTTAACGAATAAAAACCCCTTGCGGGGCTTTTCGATTATATGCGGATTTTTTCTTTGGTAGTTGGATTGTTGTCGTTAATGGTTTTTATTATTTGCATCGTTTTTGTTAAATGTTCTTTCTCAGTTAAAGCTATCAACTCTAATGCTAATTGTGTATTTATATTCTTACAACCTTCAAGATTAAAAATTCCATCAATCATTTGTTGTTTTATATGTTTCATTCTTCTATTGAATAACTCCAACATTGAAACAAACCCTTCTTTTTTATTTATGAGATCTAAAAGAATTATAGCTTCACCATTTGATAATATTTCTGCTCTATCTTTCATTTCATCCAACATACTTTTTATCTTTTTCATATAACCTCTCTTTTGTTTATATTTATATAACATATTAAAAAATATTATTCCATTTTATTTTCAATGTATAAATTCTTTTCTTCTTTAAGAGTTAATGTTTTAACTCCATTATTATAATTTATGATTTCTTCAAGTTCGTTAAAAGTTATTGCTTTCATGAAATGAACAGAGGAAAAATCATCATATCGATCATATTCAATTGGGATGAAATCACACTCAGTTGTCATAGTTTTTAAAAAAGAGGTGAATATAAAGCTGTTTGATTTATACACATCAAAGTCATATCCCGTTTCGTTAAGCGATAAATCAGATAAATCAGCGTACTCTTTTCTAAAATCACTATCATTCTTTAATCTATGATAAAAACTCTTTGCTTCATCTTGTTTAATGAAACTGCTTTCAACACAGAATTTATTGAAATGAAGTAATATATTATATTGATAATCATTATTGAAAACAATTTCATCGGTTTTTTGTTTTATCTTCGATGAATGATGAAAAGGATCTATATAAGCATCAATAACAACGCTTTCACTCTCATAGTCTATCTCTGTTAAATCAAATACTATTCCTGACTGACACCAGTACGTGCCATTTTTAATTTGTTCTATATTCATATCGTGTTCCTCGTAAAAAGCCCCTTGCGGGGCATTAGCATTGTTATGCGGCTTGTGTTGTTATTGCGTTATCTATACAACTAAAAAAACATTCAACAGCTTCTATTAGATTATCGAAAGCTATGAGTTCATCGCCTTGCGAAGCGATAAATTTCACTTCCCCTTCAAGTCCTTTTTCAAAATCAACAGGTATAATACTTACTTCATAAACACCTCCGCAAAACTCAAAAGAAGGATAACCACTATCAGTTGTGAATGTTATATCGCAAAACTCATGATCATACTTTCCATTAAGGTATCTTTTAAAAATAACCAAAGTTTTCAATTGGTCAATGTAGCTTTCAGTTTGTAGTTTATTCTCTTTCATTTAAATCTCCTTTTTTTGTTTGGTTTAAAATCAATAATCCATTTTCCGACTAACGTCAATTTATCAGGATGCATTTAAGACAAAAGGATTACTTAAACCCAAAAAAAAAGCCCCCATCATGGAGGCTTTTGAATATAAAATTATTTATCTACTAAATGTTACTCTATTTTGAAATGCTGCTTTGTTTATTAAGACATTAACAAGCATACAAATTGCGAATGCGATAAACCACGTTATATGACCACCAATAAGAATAGCGATCAAAACACTAATTACTACTGACAGAAAGCAACCAAGAACAACTGACCAGCCGGGAGGTTTTCCGTAGATGATATTGGCACCGCACGGTAAACAAACGCCCATGCCATGATCAGTCTCAGTTTTACAAAAAGGACATACTATTTTTTTATTTTCCATTTTATTAATCCTTCTTGAAGATCACGCCCTGATAGACAACGCCTTGCTTTACCTTTTCAATCTTAAACGTCCAAGAACCTAAATCTTTGTTTTGTGTGCGAGCTATGTAGACAGGTTTCTGGCTTTCATCCCAAGATTTGACGTTGAACACACCGTCTTTAAACTTGATAACATCCTTCTCAATGTCGAGCCTTACGCCGTACTGCTCGTTTACATACTCCCCGTAGATGCCGTTATCACCACACCCACACAGGACAGAGGCTAAACCCAACACACCGACTGCAAGAAGCTTTCTCATGATAAAACCCTCAATGTTTTAAATTGGTTATAAATGCAACATCAACGGCGTGACGTTATCAATAAAAACTAGCTAAATCAATTAGTTAATTGAGCTTTTGGTTATGGGTAAGTAAAACAACACACGAGGTTATCAGTTGTCAGTTGAAGTCGATCGAGGAAGTTTTGCTCTTCGTGGTGTGTGTCCTGTTCGTAAACTGCCTGAAAACCTATCTGTATGAGCTTATGAGCACACATAAGACGTAATACGATGAAACCGTATGAGATACACACCATCCCTTGCTGAGGCTGTTTTGCGTGGTTCCTGTGATCAGGCATCAAAACGTTAGTGCTATCGTTCTGTGATGAGAAAGCCACAGTAGCCGCTACCATGCTCGTAGCGACTAAGGGAGGGACTGATTCATTAGTATAAATCTTATGCTGTTTTAATTTTTCTATGAGTTATAAGATTTTTAATTTTACTGAATAGTTTCTTAAAGATAAAAAACATACCAACAGCAATAACTGTAAAATACACTGCTTTTATATAATTAATGAAAACAATCGATATAAACAGATTTGCTTCTTTTGATACTATTCCTGATAATACCAGCATTCCTAAAATACTGATCCCAATCCAACCAATTATTTTTGCATATTTTTTTAATGACTCGCTTTTCTTTATGTTTAAATAAGTAAAAATAAAGAAGCATACTATTGCTACAAAAAAAACAAACCCGATACTAATTGATAATATATTCATATAAACTCCTTAAATTGTCTTGATGTAAATGTTTAGTTCATTATTTTTGTCTTGCATAAATACTTTACTTTCTTTGTTTAGCTTTTCTATAGCATAGAGCGTTAAAGCAGGTAGTAGTTTAAAAAGTGAGTAGCGTTGACAACTCTTCTCAACTAAATCAATAGTTTCATTATCTATAACAACACTTCTTCTGTTTATGCATTCCGTTGTTGTTTCTTTCTTATTGAAAAATACGTGAGCATCTATAAAATCTTTTTCGAAAAAATCATACTTACCATTATCTAAGTTAATCAATAAAGTTTTCCCCCTTTTTATCAAATCTTCTAATACCCACTTACTTAAACAAGACATAGCTAAAGATCTGTTTTTAAAACTCATGCTCATTTTTGTCATTTGCTCATCTGAAAAACCGACCATCACTATTTTAGTGTTCTTTCGGGAAAGTCTTCTTTTACTTTTGAATACATTATTCATTAAAATCTCCTTTGTTTAATTTATTTTATATTTATATAGTTTTAATATTTACTTTTTAGAAAGTTATGTTATTTATTAACTTATATAATAAGTAATATTTATTATATATTTTGAATAATGTCAATTATTTAGAAGAGGAATTTTAAAAAAAGATTTTCATTACAAAGGGGAAGTTTATGAAAGAAAGAAATAAAAAGAAGAAAAAGATATTATATGGAGTGTTCTTTGCTCTTATTATAAATATGCTTTTTGTTAATTATGCTTACGCGGCTGATTTATTTACATCACCGTTTACAGATAGTATTGCTCAAAAAGTCGGATTACCATTATTTGCTCCCGAAACATCACCATTTTCTACTATAATACTTATATTTAACTCCGCAACTTTACTTATTGCTGGTTTGATACTTGCTTATACAATGGTTTATGCAACAGCATCAACAGCGCATGATGGCGAATTGCTTGGTAAAAAATGGTCAACAATGTTTTTACCTGTCCGTGTATTAACAGCAGTCATTTTTATGATGCCAATGGGCGGCGGTGGTTTTAGTGTGATTCAACAGGTTGTTCACTATGCCGGTGTTCAAGGTTCTGCATTAGCAGATGTGCTGTGGGGAGCTTATGTTCCTACTGCTTTAAAAGGAAATTCTTATGTTCCTCCAGAAACCAGTGAGAAAATTAAAGAACTCTTGAAAAACTCAGTTCAAAACGCGGTTTGTGTTGCTAAGACAAACAAAAAGATAGATAAAATCGTTAGTGATGGCGACTTACAATATATTGATGGAGTACATACTAAGTTTTCATATAAGTATTTTGTAAAAGCTGGAAATGATGGAAGAAGAATAGTCGGTTATAACTGGGGTAATGTTTCTCAACCTACAAACTCATTTCCTTCATATACAAAAAATGTATGCGGAACAACACAAATTGTTTTTGAAACTCCAAACTTTGATCCGCAAACTAATACTACCTCATTAGCCGATTTAAAATCTTTAGCTGCAACAATGCAACAAGTTCAAATCGATCAAATGACCGATCTCGTAGCAGAGGCTCAAGCGATAGGTAATAGAATAATATATCAACATAACTACACTAAAGAAGATGCTTTAGCTGATATGATAAGAGTGTCAGATAACTATTCAAGAGCTTTAAAAGCAGCAGCTAAAGAGCAATTTGAAAAAGTTAGTACTACGCAGGGTGTTATAGCTGCTCAAAAAGACGGATGGATGGGTGCCGGATCATGGGCATTAAAAATTAATAACACTGTAAGTTCAGCAAACAGTATAGTTAACAATTTACCTCGTTCATCTTTTGCTCAAGATCAAATGAGTGCTGAATATATAAATACATGGGACAATGAGATATTCGCTTCTGCAGGAGCAGCAGCAGCTTTGTTTGAACAAGCTTCAAGATTAGATCCTGACTCACCCAAATCAAGAACGGGTTCAAATGATGCTTATTCAACACAAGTTCTTAGCTATTTTGTATCTGTTAATAAAGACATGAACAATGTTCAGATAGATTATTTTTCAAGTAATCCGATGGTAATTTTCGCAAGCTTTGGTGATAACTTCTTATCAATGGGAAATGCTGCAGCAGCTACAGCAACAACAGCATCTTTAGTTTCAGCTATACCATTCTTTGGTAATGTACTAACGACTATTGCTGCAGCGTTCGGAACAGCATTCAGTATGATGTTTTGGGCTGTGATTATTCCGGGTCTATACTTGAGCTACTACGTTCAGATGATACCGTTCTTCATGTTCTCTACAGCAGTTGTTATGTGGTTTATCTTGATGGCAGAAGCACAATTCGCTTCTCAACTCTGGATGATGATGTTTACGACAGGTAGCCATAATGATCTTATTGGTGAAGAAAAACCCGGCTTAAACTTGTTGTTCTCATTATTTATGAGGCCCGCGCTCTACATAATTGGATTAATAATAGCTATGAATATACAAACTCCAATTTTCGGATTTATTAATAGAGAATACATTAGTCTACTTGCTAACAATGATAATGGTGATCATTTCTTATGGGCACAGTTAGGTTATGGATTTGGTTATATAATGATTGTTCATACTCTGATGATGAAGATTTGGCAGTTGCCTCTTGAACTTCCTGAAAATATAGAAAATTGGATGAATGTTCGAGGTTCTGGATCTGTAGCAAGTCTTAAAGGTGCAGCTCAAGAAACAATGCACGGAACAAATCAAATGTCTAATGCTGCACTACCAATGGCACAAGCTTCATTGTTGGGCGGTTCTAAGATAATGAGTGATTTTAAACAACAATCTGATCTGATGCGAAATGAGGAAATGAAGAAAAATATTAATGATAAATCTAATACAAGTTCCGCTGATGATGGAAATAAAACACCTGATTCACCAAGCCCTACTGATGGTGGAAAAGACATTTCAAGTTTCAACTCAAAAGAATAATAACATATACATTGGGGCGAAAGCCCCTTTTTTATTAATTACTATTGACAAGTCTTTTTTAATTTAATATATAACATTTAGTAGTTATTATATATTTTTAAAAAGGAGATTTACATGAGCGAACAAAACAAAAAGAAAGGATTATTTAATAAAGTAGCAGATTCCAAAGTAACAAACTTTTTGCTACCTATAAAAAAACCCAAAAAACATTTTGAAGAAGCATTAAAGTTTAAAAATACAAGAGCTTTACTAAAAATAATTCAAACCAAAAAAGAAGTGGATTATGTACCTTTTGAGGAGTTATGTGAAAAGAATGAGTTAAGTGAAAATGTTTTAAAACACCGATATGTGATTATGTCTTGGTTTACACTTGCCAGCTTACTTTTTTTTGTTGGATGGTTGAGTTTTACAGTGCTATCGTTTTTCCACGGTGAAGTTTTAGCCGGTATCAGAGGTTTTGGTACATCAATTGCTTCGTTTGGTCTGTATTTTTGGTGTGCTGTAGATACATATTGTTTTAGAACGAGACAAACATATTCTAAGTTTTCTTTTTTATCTTCTTTAGAACATATTGTTCCTAACCCTTTTCATGATTTTGCTGAGGTTAGTAAAGTAGAAGAAGAAGGAAAAGCAGCTAAAAAACTGAAAGCATATTTATTATCAAAAAAATTATAAAAATTAATTTGCTAGTCATAAAGCTAGTACGATATTATTAATACATCGAAACGAGAGGGGTATTTAAAATGTTAGATTTCATCATTATGTTCCACACTGTAGCAACTATCTTCACCCATAATACTTTAGCTGCTGTAGTTCTTCTTATAGCAAGTTTGTATAGCATGGTAAAACTTAGTAAAATGGAAAAAGATCATGCTTTATCAAATTCTGAGTTAAGCGCTTCAAGCGTTTACATGTTTACATTAGTGATTGGTTCTGTAAGCATCATGACGCTCGGTTTCTCAGTGTATGCTATCTGTGCCTCACTTGTAGCATGATTTTAAAACCTCTCTCAAAACTAAGGGGCTTACGCCCCTTTTTATTTCATTCCAGTAGGTAATCGTGCGTTATAAATTGGTGCCTGAACTGGAACTGCTGATTGACCATATCCCGGATTTTCTATCTCTTTATCAATATCTTTTTTATTCCCTTCTTTTTTACCTCCAAACGGCATAATGCTATCCATTTTTCTGTACTCATGAACTTCTTTAAAAAGTTTAGCTTGCTCTTCTGATGTCGGCTTTACGACTAAACCAGCCTTAGTAGCTGCTTCATATGCTTGCTCTAAAAACAGTTGATTACCTTCAAACGTAATGCTGTTCCAACCTTTAGCAACAGCCATCATAGTTAACCTTTTTGCTGCGACATTCCTGTCTTCTGAAACAATAGAAAGACCCTGCGCTGATTCTGTCATGTATGAGGAATCGGTAAAGATGATTTTTCTTGTTCTCTCTTGTTCTTCTATAGATTTTATAGTGTTGCCAAACATCTTTTTTATCTCACTTTCAGGAACAAAATTAACAGGAGCATGAGAAGATGCCGAAAATCTTTCCTGAACCTTTTTCTTTATATTTGACATAAAGCTATTGTTAGCATGACGTTTGCTATACCCATCAAGTTCTGACGTATCGTTTTCAACTGGTGTTGGCTCTTCTGCTCTACGCATCGTAAATCTATCAAGTTCTGACAGATCTGGCTCAGGTTCAAAACTAGCAATGTCTATCCCCTGCTCAGGTTCTTGAGAGAAAGAAGCCTGATTCTTGTTAACCTTTTTTGCTAACAACTCAATTTCTTCTTTTGACATGAGATCATCATCGTCTAAATCATCCGCTACTGGCTTTTCTGAAACAAGAGCTTCAACAACATGAGCATTGAACGACGGCCTTCTACTCTTTTGACTTAAACCGGCTGCAGGAGCTTCATCTATAAGCTTTTGGAAGGTGCTATCTATCTCAACACCGGCTTGTTTATGAAGACGCTGATGCATCGCCAGTTCTTCGGCCTTAGCTTCATGTAGTCCAGACAGATAAGCATGATCTTCTTGTAGCTTAACCATGCCCGGATCTAACTCTTGAACCCCTGCTTTTCTCTTCTGTTCTATCTCTTGCATTAGTGATTTGGCCATGTCATCAACAGCATGAAGTGCCTCAGCAGGATCAGCCATAAAAGCCCTATCGAATTTCTCTAAAATTTGTTCATTCATATATAACTCCTTGTTTTTGTGTTTTATTTAGTAGTATGAAAATATACTATACTATCATATACTACCATATAGTAGAGTCGTCAACTTCCCCCCCGATAAGGGTGGGACAAACTGATTAAACGGATGAGGTAGAACGATTATGTTTGCTATGAGTGTGTGGTGTAGAAAAGGGGGTGTTGGCAAAACGACCCTAAGCCTTAACCTGTGTGGATACTTTGCATGGAAAGGTCAGACAACAACGTTAGTAGACTTTGACCCGCAAGGTGGAGCTATCACCTGTGCTGCTTTCGCGGAGAAGAACGGTAAACCTCTACCGTTTGAAGTAACCCGGAAACCGAAGGTAGCAACAGACTTCATGATCTTTGACCATGCGCCGGGTGTAGACAGCGGCGGCCAGTTAGCCCCTCTTGTTTTAGTGCCAACGATCCTCGATGCTTCCAGTTATTCAGCAACACTAAAAAGCATTGATGAACTGAAAGAAATGAACAAGCCTTTCATTCTCGTTCCGAACCGTGTTGAAATTCAGAACAGGGAACAGATGGAGCTATTGAAGAAGCTGGAAGGGTATTCAGAGAAGCTTGGTTATGATCAGCCCTACATTCGTAAACGTGTTGCTTATCCCCGCGCATACGGCAATGGCATCACTATCTTTGAAGAGAAGTCCGGTCTTCCTAACGTGACTGATGCTCGTAATGAGTTTGCTCACTTGATCGAAATTATCAAACTCAAAATTAAAGAAAAGGCCGAGGCTCAAGCCAAAACGAAATAATGCTATCATATACTACAATATGATACTGTATGATATGACGCGCTACGCGAAATCTGAGAGAAAATGCTATGACTGATACTAAGAAAGAAAAAACAGAAAAATCGGGTAAAAAGGGTGCAGCTTGGCTCGATGATTTCGAAACATTCCAGAATGTCGCTCTTGAGACATCCTTTGCTCAGAATACGGGAACTTATTGGAACTATAAAGTAGAGAGTTTAGGGGACATACAGGCAGGGACAACGCCTTACGTTCGCTCTACAGTTAAAGTTACTAAGCATGATGATGCTCGTTTGATTAACGTTCGCATTCCTGCAGCTCTTGAAGCGAAGCTAAAAGAAGTTTCTTTTGATATTCCTATCCCAACGCTTCTTTTAATTTGTGCTGATTATCTCACTGATGAACTTATTAAAGAAAACAAACAAATTTTAGTTCTTTCGAGAGAAGACGACGAAAGGAAGATTTAATCGGGATGAGCGGTTGACTTAGGGGTTTATTTATATTAGTTAATTGTTTACTTTTATAATACTTACTTGAGATAAAAGTAAGAAGTAAATAAACAAATAACAAAGGAGATAAAATGATTAGTTCTAAAGTATTATATTCATATGAAAGAAATGATATTAAAATTTCATGCGGATTATATAATGAAAAAACATCTGCTAAAGAAAAAGGAATTGGTAGAGCAGGGTATTATGACGCATTAACTGGTGAGCTTATAGAAGCTGATACACTTGAAGATGTGATTAAAATAATTGCTATTCCCGAAGTTGATGCAGAATATAATGAACATGGTGATTTAATTCGTTCTTTACCTGCCGATATTCAACAAGTAGTTCGTGATGAAATCATGTTTTCCGATGAAAAGATTAAACAAATTAAAATCGGTGAAAGGGATGGTAAAAATATAATAGAAAAGTTTCAAAAAGAAGAACAGAAATATAACGAATACATTGAAAGGGTAGAAAAGTATAAAGAAGACCCTAATAAAAACAAATTACCCGCTACTGCTGTAGCTCCGCCAAAGATCCCTGAGCCTTTCGTTTTCACTAACTCATATAAAGATCGTGCTGCAAAAGAACCTGACGGCATTGAATGCTATCAAATCATTCTTAATCTTGAACATGTGCCTGTCGAAGAAGTAGAGGCAGTTTGGAAAGTAGCTACTAATGCTATGGCACATGATAACTTTGTATATGAATATCCTCAAAAAGACGGATCTGTCACGCCCCGTGGTTTAAAAGGGAATCGCCCGGTTATCTTCAATAACATTCACGTTAAGCAGGATGCCCCTATACATGGACAGGCATATGTTTTCGTTCGTGATGTATCAGAAGCGAAATATGTTCCTTTAACTGATGAAAAAAGGGCTTTTTTAGAAAAAGAAGGTAAATTAGACCTTATAACTTATTTCCCGAATGACAAAAGGGCTTTTGTTCCTGAACAAAACGGTGTTTATCCGTGGGCTAAATGGTCTAATGCTAAAACAAAATTACAAGATGAAAAGTTTATGGAAGTATTCCAGAAACACATCGAAAGAGAGTTAAAGAAAGCGGGTTATGATCATCCGTTCACGATGGTTAGTGTTTGTAAGAAATTTAAAGATGCTGATAAAGCAGAAGCAGTAAGAAAAGTTCATACTGATTTACCGAAAGCAATTGACACATACAAAGAAAGTTTCGTTGATTTAGTAAAAATGGAACTCGATCCTGAACATAAACATCATGCTATTTTAAATAAATATAACACTAATATAAAAGCAAAACAGAATCAAGCTGCTGATTTAATTTCTCAACTCGAGAAATTAGAACGTGATATTTCAATCATGGATGTTGCTAAAAAAGCAGAGATTGAAAACTTATCACTCACTGTAGAGGTTAAAGATTTATCAGCTAAAGTTAGTGATCTTACTGAACAAGTTTCAGAAAAAGATGAAATTGTATCTGAACTATCTGAAACTCTTGAACAAGAACGTGCAGAAAAAGATGTTTATATAGAGAAAAATCTAGCTTTATTTTTTGAAAAAACTGAACTTGAAGGTAAAAATAAAGAGTTAGAAGATCAAATTGAGATTATAGAAACTGAAAAGGAAACATTAGAAGTAGAGAAAAATACTCTTACTGAAAAAGTTTCTGCTCTTGAAGAGAAAAATAACACTCTTGAAGAAGATTTGAATACTCTTGATGCTTCTACTACAGAAGAAATCAATAAACTTGTAAGTGAAGTTAGTTCCCTTTCTGATGCTCTTGTTCAAAAAGATATTGCTCATGTTGCTGATAAAGAAAAAGCATTAGCTGACTTGAGAATAGCGCTCTCTGATGAACTGGATAAAGTTAAAGAAGATGCATTAAGTAAACTTCGTGAAGATCTTACTAAACAGTTTAAAGCAGACAAAGAACAGGCTCTTGAATCGCAAAAAACCAGTCTACAATCTGGCTTTGAAACTGACAAATTACATGCTCTTAATGAACTAAGAAGAGAACTACAAGAAAGTTTTGGTATTAAAGAAACAGAATATAACACTGAGATCAAGCAACTCAGAAATGAAGTCAAAGAACACTTTACTGCTTCAAAAGAAAACTTTGATTTAGCTAAAAACTATAGCGAACAAATGCATACGTTCTTAACTGATAACACGACTCTTGTTAAAGAGAATCGTAAGCTTAAAGAAGAGATTGAAGAGTTGAAAAACGGAAATCAAAACAAACCTAAAAATAAATAAGGAGTAATACATGAATAATCAATTACATTTTTACAGTTTAAGGGGTGCTTATGAAAATTTAATGACTACATTAAAAACTGATGATCTGGCTAACGCTGTTGTCCTTGCGGATAACAGCAGTCAAAGATTATTAGGATATGTATCGAAAACATTTGCTACTGAGACGAATGAAAATAAAAAATTAGTTTTCAACTCAAACGAAGTTTTTGAAGAAGCTATTAAATTAAATGAAGAGCATTATGAAAAAGAAAGACATAACATTATATTAAATACACGTAATGTAAATCTTTCCTTAAAAACATTATATAATGATTTAGAACAAAGATATTTTATATACTTTTCTACTGGTTATGATGAAGAAAGCTATAAGATAAAAGCTTACAAAACAATCACAGCAGAACAAAAAGATTTTTTGACTATGACAAGATTTCATTCTTGGTCAAAACTAAACTACTTAATAAATAAAACGAATAAAAGTAATAAAACGCTCTCTTCTACAGAAAAAAATATTGTTGACGAAGCTCTTGAGCATGTTCACGAAGCACTAAGATTCTACTACTCATATAATCAGAGAGCTACAGGTTTAATCTATGAGAGAGAAGAGGAGGCAGCTTAATGAACATGAATAACAGTCTTGATCTTGGTTCACTAAGATTAGAGCTTGAAAAACAAAAGCAAGAAAGAGAACTATTAAAAACAGTTAATGATCTTGCCATTATAAAACATCAAAATGATTTAGAAGAAGATGGGGAGCAATCCCCTTCTAATGAACAGGTTTCAAAAATTGGTTCTCATGAAGTTATAGTGAGTGATGTAAAAACGGATAAAGTTATTTTATGGCGATGTGCGAGAGACTACTTTCAACCTAACATTAAATTAAAAAAACAATATAGCTTTGAGAACGTAGTTATTGAAGAATCTACAGATTGTTATGTGGTTTATTCTTCTGATGTAGAACTTGCTGTTAAAACACTTTACGACAATTTCGATTTTGAAATCGCAGGTTTTGGAATATGTCGATCAGAAAGTGATAATCAAGATTATGTAGAAGAACTAATTTATCAAGGGATTTTACGCGGTTTTAGTATTTTTCCGTCAAGGTTATGGCATGAAAAAGAGTTACAACAAAAATCTACTACTCATGCTTTTAAAAGAATAAAGGCTGACATTAAAGATGAAGTTGGGATCATAGCTACAACTAAAACATTATATTTGCAAAACTGGTTAGATAAAACAGAAAAAGGGTTGATGTTGTCAACGTAATGAAAAAGTTATATAATAAATAAGTTTTGCTATTGATTTAATCATTAAAATAAAATATATAATAAGTGTTGGTTATTATAAAAGGCAAACAAAAAGGCACGAACAAGAAAAATGGAGATTTAATATGAATGAGAATGAAAATGTTTTAAAGTATCCTGAAAGGGATTTTAAAAGAAGCTTACAAGCGCAGGATAATCCTTGGCGCGAAACAGATGAATATTCAATTGGTGCTGATGGTATATTTATACGCACAATCAAAACATATAAAAACGGCGTAGAAGATATTAAATGGGTTCAAATCCATCCTTTTCCTTTAATGCCGATTGAATGTGTTAATATGTTTAACTCTGATGCTCTCAAATCAGTTTATGATACTGATGATCAACAACAATCAAACGATACTAAAACACATATAAAAGTTAAATTTATTGATATTTATGGCAAAGAATGTTTTGTAAAAATACCTCAATCTGAATTATCACAAATCAATAAACAATCACTGTTAGCTAAACGTTGGCCTTTACCTCCGGCTAACAAAATGTCAAAGATAGCTGACATTATGCTTAAAGTCCTTGCGGACGGTAGAGGCTCTGTCATGTCCTCTGCAGGTGTTGAGTATCCTTCATGCTTAAAACTAACTTCGGGTTCTGATAATTGTGGATGGGATAACGGAGAACACATTAGACCGGGGCATCCGAAGTATGTCGGTGAAGAAGAGTGCATGACATTTAAAGCAGGTAAAGCTGAAATACAGATTGATGTATTAAGTAAATGGATTATTTCAGATCTTCAATTCGCATTAATGTCTGCATTTCAACAAGTAGGATATATTTTAGGTAGTGTTCATACACCGAACGTTAACTTTATATTGGAATTAACAGGTGATCCCGGTCAAGGCAAAAGTGAAAGATTATTTGCTTTATCATCAGTTGAAGGAATACCAATTAAAGGTCATAACAGACTTTATTTTGATGCATCAGCTTCAATTGCTGGTTTAGAACGTCATTGCCCACTCCTTAACAGCGGAAGCGTAATGCTTGATGAGTTTGATAAAATCATTAACAACAAAGGATTAAAAATAGCTACACAGATGATATTCATGATTGCTAATGGTACGCAACGTATGTTAGCAGAAACAAATGATACTCAAAAAGCTAGAAAAATAAAGAAATGGAGTTTCTCCGCTATTGTAGCATCTAACAAGTCGATTATAGAGCGCTTGAAAGGTCATGAAGATTTCATGGCTATACAAGACCGTATCATGTCTATTAATGTCTCTGACGAAGAAATAACAGGAAATAAAGGTGATATTAGTATCGTAAACGTGTGGAAGCGTTTATTACAAGAAAATTATGGTCATGTCTATGGAATAACAATTGATTATATTAAAGAACATAGATTAGAACTCATAGCGCGTTTTGCTGCGTTGAAAAATGAACTTTATACAAAGGAATATAGTCAGCATTTTAGTAAAGATATGCGTGATGCTGAAATGATTGCTTCATTACAATTAGGTGCTGATTTAGTTTCTAAAGTTTATAGCGAAGAAGCAGGTATAGCTGCACATAAAGCAGTAGAAATCTTCAAAAGAAGAGTTGCTAATACTACAGTCGATGCTGAACAAAATCACATTTTAGTGATTGAACGTTTTAAAGAATGGATAGCTGATAATATTGGTTCTATGCGTATAGAAGGGCCAGCTTACACAGGTTATAGCAAATCAGAAAGAGATCAGTTTGATAATGCTGAACGTCTCACTAACAATGCTGTCATGTCTCATAGAGGTGCAATCGCAGGACTTGAGCAATCAAGAATAATGCGCAATAGAACTGATTTTGAAGGTGCAATTTGGTTAAAACCGGAGGCTGAGTTGAGTTTAGTAAAATCAGGGATTTCTATAGATGAGTTAATGGCAGCAGCTAAAGCTCTTGATTTATTACCAAAATCTAAAAAAGGTGAAGTTAATGAAAAATCTAAACTTAGTGATCAAAAAACAAGCTGGCTTGCAGGTGTAAGTAAAGAAGAGTTATTAGATATAAGAAGAAAAAAACAGTTAAATAAATACAATATTAATACCTATGCAAAATGTATTTATCTGACTCCATTCGTAGAGCAAGAAGAACTAAATGATGCTGATTTTGAAGATCATGATTTCTATTCAAATACTGATTTGTCAGAAATTGACTCTTTAGTTGAACAAAATACACATATGTTTGATTTACCGAAAATTTAAAAAAAACCATAAGGAGGTTAACATGTCATATAGCTTTAAAATTATTAATGATGTTCTGTTCTTTATAGAACAATCATCAAAAGAACAGTTTCAAGTTAAAGAATTCAATAAAGAGGGGATGACCTTATATCAAGTAGAAATTCCTTTTTTAAATATTATTCCCTTTGAAGCGAAGGATGCCAAGGCACTTTTTAATGAAGTTGTTGAAAGTGATAGGTTAAAGCGAAGTTTTAAAAGGCAGACTTCTGAAGAGTTTGTTTCGAGATTTAAAAAAATGAAAAGCAAATTGGTTCAAAGTTAAAAGAGGGGCTTCCCTCTTTTTTTACGCCTACAAATTAAAACAGCCCATCAAAACTATAAACAACGCAAAATTATACTTTATTTTACTTAAACATACAACTTTAAGCGGAATATTTTTGATAATAAATAGACAATGTTATATAATATAGTATATTAGTAATAGGTTAAAAATGACACGGTGAGGTGTTTTATGAACAACAATGAATTGTTATTACTTTATGGTTCTAACATCATAAAGATTAAAGAGTTAGTTCTATCAGGGGCTAGTGTTAACTATGAGTCTCCAGAAGGGTTGACGCCTTTAGCGTGTGCTGAATCTGTAGAAGTCGCTGATTTTCTTATAAAGCGCGGTGCTGATGTGAACGCTATGAATAGCGATGGTAAAACAGCATTGTTCAGCGTGAGTAATCTTGATACCTGTCGCTTCTTGATTGAATCAGGGGCAAGTGTTAACAGCTTAAATGATAAGAATGAAACAGCGCTGTTCTACACATCTGATATGAACAAAATCAGATTACTCATAGAAGCAGGATGCGATCCTTTAGTTAGAAATGCTATGGGTTTACGTCATTACGATTTGTTGAATGATGCCTTAAAAGTTCGTTTTGTTAACTTTTTAGCAAACAGAAAAAAGAAATTAGAACAGTTAAAATCTGAACCCTATTCTGTAGCTTTATCCTTTTAAATAAAAAACATCTCACCAATAAGAAAAGCCCCCGAAGGGGCTTTTTTTTTGCCGAACAACAAAACAAAGGAGTTTCTTTCTGGATGTTCCTATAAAGAAAGGTTGGAGTTCCTTTCTCTTTAAATAAAGTATAATTATATTGCTTGCTAGTCAAATTTAATTAATAACTATTTTCTATATTGACGAGTTATTTTTTTAATTGTATATAATATAAAGACTTATTATATATTATTAAAGGAGATTTGTTATGGGAAGAATTAATTCAAAGTTATATACAGCAATATGGAAGTTAAAAGGTGAAGATAAACTAACAGCAATAAAAGACTTAATAAATGATGGTGAAGATATTCATGAGCGTGATAAAAACGATTTAACACCTCTTCATCAGGCCGTAGGATGTGGTGATGTTGAAGCGGTGAAACTCCTACTTGAACTTGGTGCAAATCCTAACGCTATCGATGTTTACGGAAGATCGCCGCTGTTCTATACCGCTTTCAGTCCAAAATATAACAGCCGTCAATTAGACGAGGCTCTTTTGTCCGGTCATGCTGATACTACCATCTATGACGTTCATGGACTCACTCGCGATCAGTTCGTTCTCAGCTTTAGCAAATCGACGTTCTACCGTCCTGAACCTGAATCAGTTGTGTATAGAGTAAGAAGAAGACGTAAAGCATGATAGCAACTCTTCTTAACCAGATCCGCAGCACCGGCTATGTCCTGCAGCGTCAATTTGAAGCTGTGCTTACGTCTCCGGCAACTACATCAGAACAAAGGGAACAGAAAGACGCAGCATTGAAGATGCTCTTACCGCTGTTAGAGAGAAATCACGATGAACGCTATGTGATACGTCTCTTACTTGATTACACCACTCAAGACCTGTTAGCGGTCTACCTGTCCGGGCGTTCAGGTAGTATGAAAGCTTATGCTCTTCTCCAGCTCATACAGAACAAAACCAAATTGTGGCCGTCCTGCTTCTATCATGCTGTTGTCTCTTCCGAGATAAGCATCAATAACGAGCTGGACAACTCCGGGCTGACTCCGCTGCAGATGGCGGCCAGAGTTGGCAACGTGGAGCTGTTCAAGTTGTTGTTGTTAGATGGGGGAGATCTCTACAAGAAAAACAGATACGGGCATAGTGCGTATGATGAAGTATTTAACAGCAATAACGCTGAGTTACTAACCTTCATGATCCGCTTTGAGAAAGTAGATATAACCAATTATCGATTGAAAACTAACCACTGAAAAAAGCTTTCTTGATTTATCAACCCATAAAAACCTAAATAGCACTTTTTGCTAACACGCCTAACCAATTGTTATCAATTGGTTTTTTGTGTTTATAGGGTTTGGTTTTTCAGATAGAAGATTTTTCTTCAAAAAAAGTGTGGATCGTCATAAGCGATCTAAAGATAATTAATCACATCAAAGCAGTCGTATTTGCTTCTGATAGTTAACTTGATGCGGAAGGTTCCATTATTTTATCCGGTCTTCGATAAACCGGGCATCAAACAAAAAGCACTTAAATATTTGTGCCTAAGCGATTCAAACAGAATCGCGTGTTAACTATTATTGGAGCATTACATTATGACTGTATCTAAAAATCCGCGTTCTATTCTCAATCTTGATATTGATGCTTTCATTGCTAAAGCACGTATCATCATTCATGAAGTTTTCCAAAACAAAAAAATCCTTTCTGTTCCAGACTTCAAAAAAACAGCAGCAAACGATCAGGATTACATTACTAAGCCTTTAACCCCGCTTTATGCGTGGTCTGGTGGTAAAAGACGTTTAATAAAATCCTATAAGCCATACATGCCCGATTTCAAAAAAATCAAATATTACGCCGAACCATTTTTTGGTGCCGGTGCGATGTTTTGCGAGGTTTTCAATAATCAACGTGAAAACATTAAAAGCTTTCATTTAAATGACATCAATCGTGAAATCATTAATCTGTTAAAAACCATCAAAAATAACAGTAAGTGTTTTATTGAAGAGTTGCATGCAATAGAAGAACGCAATCACTATAAAACACTTGAAGGACAAAAACTTTTCTATTATCGCATGAGGGAAGAGTATAGATCATTACCAGTAGGTTATGAGTTTTCAGTTAAAGGAACAGCAATGTTTTACTTTCTTTTATCTCAGATGTTCAGAGGCATTTATACAGAAAAAAATGGAAGAATTAACTCTTCATTTCAGATTAACAAAAAAGGATTTGATTATGAAAATATTAAAAACTGGTCAGTGGCATTACAGCGAGCTGTGATCACGTGTGGAAGCTATGAAAAAGTGAGAGTGAATAAAGATACATTACTCTTCTGTGATCCTCCGTATCGTGATTGTACCATCATGTATTCAACATCGTTTGATGATGAAGAGCAGAAGAAGTGTTATGAGTGGGTTCAAGATAAAGTAGCAAACAAAAAAGCGGTTGGGATGTTGTGTAATAAAGATTTGAATGACGGTTTCTTTAAATCACTACCGACGAAAACAGAAAGTCAGCATATCAACATTGATTACTCTCATACTAAAGCAAGAGTAGGTAATAACAGAAGCGTCATAGAGCTGTTAATGATATTCAAAGAAAAAATGGCTATTCCTGTTCTTAAAGCAGCATAAATATAACGGAGATTATAAAAATGAAGAAAAGAAAAAACAAGAAACTTGCTAAATGGGAGATCCCAGAGTTCAAGAAAGAAGATTTTGATAATATATCAAAAGATGATTTACAGAAACTCATTGATGCTATTGTAGTTATCCAAAATAAAGAACAAAAATGAAAAATGAGCGGTAGACGTGCCGCTTTCATATATCTTATATAAAAAACCTTCCGCTTAAATTTGATTTTATTCTTTTAATTGATTATTCATTATTTATTCATAATAAACAAAAGGAGATAAATATGAATGATCTAAAAGAGAGAATAGAAAAAACATTAGTAAAAAATGATATTGTAATCTTATCAGGTGTGTTTGATTTTAATAAAACTGATTTTATAAATGATTTGGTAAAACACTATGAAGAGAGTGTTTATTTAACAAATGTTATTGAAATCTCATATAAAGAAATAAAAAATACAATAAAAGATAATAGCTTTATAGTTATTGATGATGTAAGAAGTGAAGATTTACAGCCTATTATAAATAAGATACATGAAGCAATAGTTAAAACGAATAAAAAAGCAAAAGTAATAATAGCTACTACTCCATATAAGAAAGACAGTGTTAAAAGTGTTTTATTAAAAATTAAGCATTTCAAATTTAGCAGACCAAAACCTTCAAGAGCAGCGGAAGTTAAACAGCTTAATAAATTGGTTGAAGAACAAAAAGCTTTGAATGACAAGATTCAGATTTCTTGTATGAAAGATCTTTTTGAAGCGGATCAAGAAATTGAACGTTTGAGAAAAATAAACAAAGAATACGAATGGGAAGTAATAAAGCTTGATAATGATAAAATAGCACTGAGAGTAAAATCAGAAAATAGCATAAACGAACTTGAAGAAATGCGTAAAGCTTTAGATAGAAGCGTTTCATATAATGAAGAAATTATAAAAGAAAACCACTCATTACATTCAAAGATTAAGGAAATAAATAGTATTCTTTATGATGCTCATGAAGAAAGTATTCAGTATCAAGAGAAAATAAATGATCTCGAAACAGCTAATCAAAGGTTAGATGAAAGGAATGATTCTTTAATTGAATATGTTTCTGAATTACAAGAAACTCTAAATAACGAATGTGATGATGCAAGATACCATATTAATAAAGCTGACGAGTTAACTATCGAAAACAGATGGCTTAAAAATAAAATAGCTGTATACACAGGAGAAGTAGACGCAAAAACAATACGTGCTGTGAATAGTACAGTTAAGCAGCTAAGGGAAAGTTTCGGTGATGATCATGAGGTCTAAGCAGGTAAGACAGTAGAACAAGGGGCTGATGCCCCTTTGTCATTTCTGAGGCTTTACCCTTCTATGAAGATAGATCTATACTGTGTATCCATACAGTATAAGGAAACACAAAACATGGGCTTCCCATCACCTGCAGCAGACTACACTGAAAAACCTATCTCATTGGATGCGTTATGCATCCAGAAACCGGCAGCTACGTACTTTATGAGAGCCGGGCAATCAAATCTAAGGGCTGGCATACAAAAGGGCGCTATGCTCGTTATAGACGCTTCTGTTAAGCCCTTTGATGGAAGCATAGTGATAGTGGCGTTAGTTGGTGAGTTCGTAGTGAAACGGCTTCAACTTCATCCCTTCCCGGCATTGTTGTCGCTGGACTACTCAGGTACGCCGATTCCCATTGATCTGGAAGATATGGACGAGAACGCAGCTACCCGGATTTTTGGGGTGATGACGTATTGTGTAAACGATATGCGAACAGGTGAGTTCGACGACACACCTTATGGCTTAGAGGAGTAAGCTATGATACAAGAGACTCATAGAAACAAGATGAGCTATAACAGTGCTTAAATACTCAAGTCTTCAAGATTACACGAATGAGTTAAAGAGACGGGAACAACATAAGAAGCGTCTTGCTGATAAGTTGTTTCATACCGTTCGCAGCGGTGCGTCTAATGAAATCCAATTTGTTATAAAAGAGTGTTCAGAAGCAAAAGTAAGTTTCAGCGATATTAAGCATGATTATTTACTTGAATACTTTGATTCATTCTATAAACAAACCTCGAATACCCCCTCTATCCTTATCGTTCGACTATTAATCAGTTATCAAAAGAAAATATCTCACAAAGCTGTTTTATCTTTTTACCAAAATGTTTTTTATAAACATGTTATATCTGATGAAGAACTAACAGAATTGAGTTCATTAATTATTTCCAGCAAATAACTCTCTACCTCTTCCGTTTATCCGATTAAATAAAAAAATTTAAAATTAACATGTATTAAATTTGACGTTAATCGGAACATCAAGTATCTATTATAAATAAACAAAACAAAAAAGGAATTATAATATGATAAATAAACTTAAAAACAACTTAAAGAAAACAATAGCAGGTAAAATATTTATAGCAGGTGTATTAAAAACATACTTAAAGGAAGTGCAAGAAAACTACATTGAAAACGATTTGTTTCGTGTAATATTAGGTTTGTTTATAATGTCGGTTTCATTTTTAACAGTTTCAATGATTCCTGAAGAGTTTACAGAGGATCTTAATCGAGCTGACATAGGGGTAAATATCTTATTAGTTTTCTTGACAGGTATAGGAATAACAATATCAGGATTAGTGCCAATAATAATGAGTGTTATCCATAAAGTGTTAAAAGCAGTGTGGGATTCAAAATGGTATGTGAGTATTATGCTACCAGCGTTTTTTATGAGTTTAATTATATCTTTAGTATCATTAGATGTTAACGCCACATTGTTATATATTTTTGCTAAAGCTGTTTTGATTTTTTGTGTGGTGTGGCTTATGTTTTATATTACTTTGAAAATTGCTAGCCTCGACATTGATAAGGATTTTAAAAACATACCAGTAAAGAAAATAAACCTTAAAAAAACCCATAGACAAAAAAACAAGGTTAACAGATTAAACAGAAAAAAAGGGAGAATATAAAATGAAGAGAATTATTATGAAAATATTAAATAACAAAAGGAGAGCTATTATGATAAAGAAAATAAAAAAAAATTTAAGTAAAGTATTGAGATTAGCAGCATTTGTATTGTTTGAAGCACCAATATTATTACTAATATTGGGTAATATACACAACGTCCCATTCTTTAATTTTTTTATGAGGGCAGCATATAGCGGAGTATTTACAGACACAGGTGATAATTTTTATACACCAACTAATTTAATAAATGATTTTTATTCTGGTTCAATGCATTTCTATTTAATCATTCTAGTTTTAATAGTAGCAAAGGTGATACATTCAAAATATGGCAAGAAGATAGACGCATTTTTTGAAGGAGGTTCTCATGATAAATAAATTAAAAACACACAATAAAATTCTAACAAGAGCGGATTTAATACCCGAGCCTGTATTGATTAAGCAAGTAAAGAAACTTACAGATAAAGAAGTGAAGGAAGCTTTAAGCAAAAAGATTTCAGAAATGAAAAACATATATGATTTTTAAAGGAGAGTGAAAAATGAAAAAAGACATAACAAAAGAATTGAAACGTTTAGGTTTACATAATGGTAATGAGTTCATAGCAAAAGCGGCATTGATCGACGGTGATAGAGCAGATCAGATATTAGCACTGATAGAACGTTTAGGTAGACGCAAAATCATTCCTGACGTTGTTCATCATGGCTTTAATCAGGTAAAGGCTACTTACAAGCTATCTGGATACATCAATCAAGCACTGACTGTTATAGCGTTTAAAGCTTATGTGAACGAACCAAAAGAGAATTTTAAGGCAGATATACATTGGAATATATAAGGAGTTTAAAATGGAAACAAAAACAAGAGAAAAGGAAGCTGAAACATGGGCTGATTTTATAAGAGAGTTTTTAAATGAAGGTGGTGCTATTTATGGTAGTCAAGAAAAACAAAAAGGAGAGGTGGTATATGATTAAATTACTTTTATGGGCAAATAGAATTGTTATGTTTTCAGGATTAATTTTTGTATCAGGTATTATAGTCTTTGGGTTTGTAAGTGAAAGTTTAGCGAGAGAAATTTTAGCGAGAGAAATACTACCATGTTTTTGGTGGTTTTGTTCATTTTCCATTATATATTTAATATACGATATTTACTCTTTTTATAAATTTATATTGAGATCAGACCACAAAAATAATAAATCAGAAACTTCTATTAAAAAAAGAAAAAACGAAACTAATGAAAGGGTGAATGATGATTGAAAAAATAGAAAATTATATTTTATATATTTTAAACTTCCGCACTATAAATAAAATAGCTGACACATTAGTTAGGTTATCAAATATTGAAGAATTGACCGATGAAAAGTTAGAGCGTTTTCTGTTAGAAGAGAGAATTGAAGATATGTTGAAACATGAATAAAGCCTCTTAAATGGGGTTTTATTTTATCTATATATTTTATTTTAAAAGTTCTATATCTTCCGCTTATCCGATTGAATAAAAAATTTTAAAATTCACACGTATTAAATTTGACGTTAATCGGAATATCAAGTATCTATTATATATAAACGAAACAAAAAAAGGAATTATAATATGATACATAAACTTAAAAACAACTTAAAGAAAATAACAATAGGTAAATTATTTATAATTAGTGTGATGATGATACCTATAGGGTTTCTGATTCCTGACAATATTTTATCTGGATATATATCTCTAATTGGTTGTCTTATTACAGCCCCCATACTTTTGTCAAAGACACCAGATATTTTACTATGGGCGTTTCATTTAGATTTCTTAATGAGTATGAGAGGTACAACTCAGAGAGCAGATGAATACATATCAAAATCGATAATTGAACACTTAAAGGATGGTAAGGAAATATTGTTTGGGAGGTCAAAATGATAGATAAAATAACAGATTTTTTAAAAGAGTGTTCAGATGAAAAAAGTAAAATAGGTAAATCTATTAAAGAGTTTTCAAATACAATGATAAAACTTGGAGTGTTTATTTTTTCATATTCCTTCACCAATATTTTGTGGAGTAGTTATTTAGGTATTAGTGAAGGTGTGGTATATAAAATGTATTGGATTGGGGTATGTGGAGTCAGTATTTTTTACCTTGGATTTTTTTTACCTTGGTTTTTCCATCAGAAACACAACATCATTGATGCTTTGAATGGAAACAGTAAAAGTTTAACCATTAAAGAAGAAGTAAAAGAAGAAATCAAACAAAACAATAAAGGAGAGTAATATGAATAATGAATTAGTAAAATATAGAACATTTTTAAATCAAATAAGTGTGCACAAAATATTAATAGGTATGTTAGTTATTTTTGGTCTTAATTTCTTTGGTTTTCATTTTTTCGAAGCCAAAACTATAAAAACTATACTTTTCACGATAGGATGTGTTTTTTTAATAGAGCTTATAGCGACGTTATACATCGAGTATTTTTATAATAAGTTAATAGGTAAAAGTAGTAAAAAAGAAAAATGCGAATAAGTAGCTATCCAACAAAAAAGCCCCTTTTCAGGGGCTTGGTTTTTCTCTGGTGTTAGTGAGTAATCAGTCTTATTTTTTGATCAGGAAGCTTTCAAGTTTTTCGCCAGCTTCAATTTTGGCTTTCAAGGGTAGCGGCATACGACCACGACCTGACCAATTTTGTTCTACACCTTTATCATCTTTGAAGGCATATTTTGGTTCTACAGAGCCGCGTTTAACACCCTTACCGCCTTTACCTGAACCTCCAGTTTTGGCAGCAGGAGCTACAACACCTTCGGCAATCTCAGTGATAGCAATACCTTCAATACCTTCTTCCGCTAACATAGCTTGAAACTTCTCGATCAACGCAAGTTTCTTAGTGCGTTGTTCTTCTATTTCGAGTTGAGCTACTTGAAGTTCTTCATGAACTTGCTTCATCTTATCTAAAATTTCTGTAAAACTTTCAAAACTGATTTCACGAGCTTCTTTTCTGATTGTACGAATATTATTTAATGTAGCAAAACTCATGTTTCTACTCCTTCAAAGAATTTAGTTTACCGGGCAAATCTAACATTTTAGAAGTTTTCTATCAATCTTTTTATAATGCTGTGGTTTGTTTAATAAAATAACACTATTTGGCAATAAATAATCTATCTTGTAAATTTGACATTAATCGGAAAATCGATTAATTGAAAATAAGAACAAAATATAAAGGGAGATTAATATGTTAGCAAAAGAACCATTGCTTTCTTTCAAGAAAGCACATTTAAATGACGAGATAGAAATAGACTTTAAAACAGCAACAACAAATATAGCTGTATTTGGAGGAACAGGAACAGGTAAGACAACGGGAGTTTGTTATCCTGCAGTTTACAACTTAATTAATAAAGGTTGTTCGGGGTTGATATTAGATGTCAAAGGGGATTACACAAAGTTAGCTCGTCAAATTAATGAAGAATATCAAGAAGAGAAAATTTATGTTTTGGGTGTGAAAAATGATTGTTCAAGATTTAATTTAATAGCAGGCATTGAACCAGAAAAGCTAAAGGTTTTTTTAAACTATGGAGTCAGCAATATAAGAGGTAGTGTAGATAAATATTGGGGTTCGAACGGAATAGAAGACACGATATTAGTTTATGAAGTTTTGATTGAACACGGCCTCAAACCTACTTTAGCTGATCTTTATTATCTTATAACAAATCCGAAAGATTTGGAAATTATGGTGAAAGAATGTAGTGAGCAGTTAATGGAAAAGATTTCAAGAAGAATAGTGTCAGATGGATTTAGTATATTTAACAATGAAAAGGACACTGATTCAGCGACTAAAAGAGAACAAAGATCATGGCAGTTTTCAGCATTAAACACAGTTCTACAACCATTTTATGAAGATGCTTTTTTAAATAATCACTTTTGTAATAATGATTTTACTGTCTCTTATGCTGATATTCTATATAAAGAACAAAAATCAATTATGCTTGAAGTCCCTTTTACTAAATATGCTGTTTCATCTTTGTTCATTTTAAAGGTGGTTAAAGCATCTTTTATAGACAGTATAAAACAACAAGATATAAATAATTTAGTAGCAAAAGGTTATGGTGAGGATAAGTTTACTTTTATGTTGATAGATGAGTATCAGCAGTTTTTAACAGACAACACTGATCCAGCGGTTGATGACAACAATTGGTTCGACATATCGAGGGGCTACGGACATATCAACATCATTTCTTCTCAGTCCGTTGACTCTCTCGATGCTAAAGCAGGACAAGCATACACAAACCAGCTCATAGGCAACTGTATGAACATAGTTCATCTTGCTACTCATGCTGTCAGAAGCTTAGACAACATCGCTACGCTTTCTGGGAGTCCTGAACGAGCTATACAAGCTCAAGACGCGCTATCAGGTCAGAACGAGGATGTAGGCTTTGTCTACATCAACAAAAGCCAGCAGAGCCGCATAGGGGCGCGCGTGTTGGTTCATACAGGACGATCAAAGCATAGTTTCATGAACAGATTCATCTACTCAACTAAGTCAGAGCTGGCACCTCCTGCAGATCTCTATCTCATACCTGATTTTGGTAAAAGTGCATTGATGAAAGTCCTTGAGCCTTTGAGACAAGATCATAAGAAACAAGAAATACAGGAGTTTATAACTATGAAAAAGGAAAACTGGGAACAAAATATATGGGAAACTAATTTGACGCCTATTTTTACAGTACAAAAAAGATTATGCATCATAACAACTAAAAGTTATTCAGACGGATTCAATGATTTAAATGTGATGTTGAATAATCTAAAAGTGGGTTTTAGCAGTGTTGTTGTTCATTCAATTATACATAATAACGTAATAGATTTAGATGAGCTTGAAGAGATACTTAGTGAAGATGAAGAAAGCCTTTTTGTTATAGTAAGAGGTGGAGGTGATCTTGATAACTTCATACTTAATCAAAAACTGGTTGCTGAGAAGATTAGTGAATGCATGGGGCATATAAAATATTCTGAAAGTGAGTTAGTAATAGCAGTAGGACATGCCAGCGATAAATTTGATGTTTTTTTTGAAATGGTTCCTAATGCATATGAAGCAATAACACCGACTGATTTAGCATATCAAATAAAAGAAAACATCTTACGAAATTTAAGAGGTAAGGATTCGACATTTTTTAATTGCACAGCAATTAGTTCAAATATAAAAATCAGTGCATAGGTTTATGTCTTCCGTTTATCAGATAAAATAAAATATATTAAAAAAGTCAGTATTTAAATTTGACGTTTATCGGAAAATTAAATATAAGATATAAGACAAAACAAAAAAGGAAAATGAAATGGGTATTTATATATGGGAATATAATAAAGATAGTAAATCATATGATGTAGTAGAAGAAAGTTTTGATGAAGATTCAAATATGTCATATAAGGTTTTTTATACCACAGACTATTTTAATTGGTTAGTAAAATCTTATGAAGAAATGAAAGAGGTGAATGAATCTTTGAGAGAGTTTAATCAAAGAAAAATTCATGAAGTGGGTTGTGTTGAAAGATTTATTGAAACTATCATAACAAGTTCTGATGATATTATAGAGCTAACAGATGATTCAATAAACATAGTAGATCGTGAATATATAGCGATTAAATCTTATGATGATAAAAAAACAACTATTATATTTCTTGAAGTGAATAAAGAAAACTTAGATTTTTGGATTAAAAAATATGATTTCAATAACTACATGACAGAAATATTTAACAACTAACAAGAGAGGAAATAATGATTATTAAAGAAGAGTTATTAGAAGATATTAAGATTGTTTTATCGAAGAATAAAGGCGATGGTAAGAACACAAGCTTTACCTATTATATTTATCTTGTCAATAAAGATACGACAATCTACAGAGTAAGAAAAAATGCAGTTGTTATATGGAAATATACTCTGAATGTTTCAGACAAAAAAACATTAGAAGAAGCTGAGGCATTAGCATTAGACGTATTTACACAAAAAACAGATAAACTTTTAGAGGTGATTTATGAATAATAATGGAATAGAAAGTAATGTATTAGCAAGTATCGACACAGAAATAAATGGTAAACCATTCGTTTATAAAATAGAACATGAGCGTTTTAATTTTCTTGATGGAAAAAGCACAGATACTTTGATGCTTACAAAAACAAGTAAATTGTCTGGAAAGGATTATTCTCATGAAATTATAAACATGGATAATTTTTATAATATGAAAGATGAAGATAAGCATTTGTTTGAAGATAAAGCTAAAGCTTATATGACAGAAGCTTATGATTTATTCGATAAAGATACATCGTTAGCTTTAGTTGAATCAAAAAAGAAACTAAACACACTAAAATGGTAAAGCGAGGGGTTTAAATGTCAAAAAACAAAGGAGTTGATTATTTCTACTTTAAACCATTTAGATCTGGAAGTGTGAGTTATCCAAAAAAAAATGAAGCTATCTATATTATTGATATTTTAACAAGAGACGATATAATTTACTTTGATGATTTTGGATATTTAATAACACAAAGAGCATTAGAAGTTTTACAAGAAAACAATCTAAAAGGTGTAAAAGTAGATCACGCTGATGTTAAGTTTAGCATACAGCATAATATGAAATATAAAGATCAAAAAGTTCCGAAATATTATAGATTAATACCTCTATCATATGATGATAAAGAACTTAAAGAAGTGTTTTTAGATGAGCAATACAATCTTATTATAAATGGTAGAATTAAGGAAGTTTTATTAAAGAATGTAGCTTTAAAAAAACTACGTTTAAAACATGCTTTTTTTGATGAGGTAGTATTAAACGATGTAGTAGATAAGACAGAAGAAGACGAAGAGGAACCTGTTTTAAAAAGTGAAGTAAAAACATGGAAAAGACAAATTATCATTTTCACTGCTGTAATGGCTATAGTTGGATACTTTTTCTTTAAATAATAAATTAATTACTAACGAATATAGGAACCCCGAAAGGGGTTTTCGTTTTTTCATATAAAAGTATTAAGTAATCCTTTCGTCCGATTAAGTATTAATAATATTAAATAACATTGATTTAAATTTGACGTTAATCGGAATAAATTATATAACTTATATATAAACAAAACAAAAGGAAAATATTATGGAAATAATAAGCTTTAATGATATATATAATAATATGAAATCAAGAACTATTAATGATGGAATCAGTGCGCTAAATTATCTTTTGAGAGATCTTAGCGTGTTGGGTTATGACATTGATAGAAAAGATTCTACTTTAGATACGACTTATGACGATATTGCGCTACATGGTAAGGAATTCAAAATAGAGGATATTCGTGATAATTTAGAGTATACCTATAACCACATTACTAAATCCAATATAAACTTAGCAGTTAAAATAAACTTCAAAGCTACATTAAAGGAAATAGATACTAAAAATTATGAATATGAAACAGAGGCTATGCATTACCTTCTAAGAAAAATGAAGTCTTTGGGTTTTAATATAAGTGGAAAAGATCCTGTTATTGCTGATTTTATATTTGAAATAAAACGTATTGAACTGAATAGGATTAGAAGATCAGATAAAAAGTTCATACCACACCAAATACGAAAAGAACTAGAATTTATATACAACTACATTAAGGCATTTAATAAAACCTCACCAATAAGAACTATAGAAATCAATGAAGAGGATATAGACTACATTGAAAATACAAAAAAATTAACAAGGATATGGGGGCTAACCAAAGTATAACCCGCCCTGAAGCCCCGAAAGGGGTTTTTCTATACTGTTTTACCCCTTCCAGACCATCCCCATAACACCCCATAAAAAACCTCAGATTTTACGTAAAACATGGTATTATATAATATCATATAGTAGTATAGTGTTTATATTCTTGATTGTCCTACAGTGTAGGAGTATAATTTCATCATAGCAAAGAGGGATGTTTTTAGATGGAATACTACGAGTTTGTTGAAACGTCTGTGTTCACAAGAGAGATGAAAACTCTACTCAACGATGATGAATACAAAGAGTTTCAAACGTTTCTCATAGAGAACCCGGAGGCGGGGGATCTAATTGTTGGAACGGGTGGTTGTCGTAAAGTTAGATGGGCAAGACAGGGAACAGGTAAAAGTTCAGGTGTCCGGGCTATCTACTATTTCTATAGCTCAGTGGGGCGGCTATACATGCTTATCATCTATCCTAAAAGTGAGAAGGATAGTTTAACAGCATCAGAAAAAAACCAGCTCAAAACGGTTGTAGCGGGCTTTAAAGGTAAAGAGGATTAACACTATGCGTAAAGAACTATTTGATGATCTGATTGCTTCTGCTAAAGAAGCGGTAGAAATACATCAGGGCTTACGTGAGCCAGCGCGTGTGACTCGCTTTGAACGTCCAGATGTTAAAGCTATCCGGGCAAAAGTTGAAATGAAGCAAGATGATTTTGCTGCACTGATTGGTGTTAGCTCTTCTCTTGTCCAATCATGGGAACAGGGTTTAAGAACTCCTGCAGGTTCTGCATTAAAGCTGTTGCGTGTCATCGAGCGTAAACCTGAATTTGTTCAGGAACTTCGTGAAGCATGATTAAAGCCCCTTACGGGGCTTTATCTTATTGTTTGACCAGATAGTAATCCCTTGCTCCTTCGATAAGCTGGGGAACCTTTATAGCTACCTTCCCATCTGTCGCTTCCTCTACGTTTTCACTATTTACCTGAATATTTGAAATATCAAGTAAGTGCCAATGTTCTTGATTATCTTTAATTGCTATTTTATCAAGTTTGTTGATAGAGGTTTTTCCATCAAGAGTAAAAGAATAAGCACTATGGCTTTTAAAGCAAGTATTGAATGAAAGCTTTATCAAGCTACGACGAAAATCAATAACACCGTCCTCTTTAAACGCTTCCCTTACATTTTCTTTTTTCAATATTCCATTTTCTATCAAATGATATACTTCGAAAAGCTCATACGTAAATGTCATGCCTCTCGACGTCATTTCTGCATTTTCAATTTGTTCAGGCGTAAAGGGTAAAGCTTGTCTTATTTTTGGAGCTTTATATCTTTGATGATTAACTATATAAACAGGTTTGTAGGTGTTTGTTGGAAACTTCTTTTTTCTACGTAATTGGATTTTTGAAATCTGGCTACATTGGTTATCAGTAGAAGTGCCGCCTATCCCTTTAACTTCAAGTATAAAATGCAAACCGTCATACTCAAAGTTTAGATCTTCTTCAAATAAATCGCCGTTTTCTTCATTAACTTGTTCGTCTGGATTAACAACGCCTGTGAATCCTAAATATTCCAAAAACCATTTTACAGCATAAACAAGATCATCACCTGTTTCTTTGAGTAAGCTACGTAGCTTAAAATTTTCATCTTTGTTATGGATTTCTTCGAATTCCTCTTCAAGATTAACAAGAGTAGTTTTATGCCTATCTATCTCATTTTCAATATCTATAATTTTATTACGTTCATCTATCGAAATATAAGAGAAATCTTTTACCCACTCAAAGTTACCATTATTTGGAAAGAGATCAGAAAAATCAGGATGTTCAGGCAAAACCTTTTCAAACAGCTCTATTAATAAGTTATCCTTATCTGCTATCACGGGTAAGAATATACAAATCTTCTCCCCGTTTTTTCTTATTTTCGCCACTACATTTCCGGCATCATTCTGTAATAAGGGTATATCGTTTTGCGCGTTATAATGGAATGTTATATTATACTCTGAGTCCTTTAGGTGTTTTTTTAAACAGTCCTTAATATTCTTTTCTTCATCTGTGTTGATAACTTCTATTCTTGTTCCGTGTCTGCTTACAATATTCATTTGTTGTTGAAAATTATAAGTCTCAACATTAAACGTCTTAGTTCCTTTCTGAAATTCTATTTCATAAGTTTCTGTATCATTGCTATGACAAAAAATTATTATGCATTGTTTTCTTCCTGTTGAATAAATATTATCAAGCAAAAAATACATATCAAGAGGAAGGAAATTAACAGTGTCCTGAGCTGTTCTAAACAATACAGGGACACCCTCATTAGCATGTACAGCTATGTGCTCGCCGGATAATTCGGTATCAATTACAACAATTTCAGCTTCATGTAAGTCTGTTGGAAACTCATACACATACGGCATTCTGAATGATGTGTAAGATGAAGAATGCACTTGTTCAATACCATTTAATCGGTAATGAGAGACATTAAATTTTCTTTCTCGTAGTTTTTCTTCTAGATCCGTTTCAGTGTTAAGTAAATACACAAGTGGCTTATTTTCAGCGCTCATTTCACATCATCCCTATGGTTATTGAATATAAAATATCAAAAACAATGACATACTGCACGATAAAAGCGGAAGTAATAGAGTCAACTCAAAAGTGATATACTATCATATAGTATGATAGGGTATTATAGTAATATATTGAATTATAACAATGCCAGTGTTTGATGTGGTCAGGGATGGCCGGGGTTTTCTAACGTGTTCATTTCGCTTCGCGCTCAAAACTTTTGATCTGTTATAGCGGTACTTTTTATTATGGGGGCTTCGCCACTTCGGTTACTTACCTCTGTTCTTCCGTGGTCAGGTAGGACAGGGTTACTTTCTGTTTTTATCAGGTTACTTTTATATACGATCTTACTTTTATCTTACTATCACAAGTAAAACGCACATTCCTAAAGTAAACTCCCTCACTGTTAAGCCTGTTTTGACCTCAAACCATTCCAAATAGAACTATTCTGCTGAATTCTACCCACTTTTTTAGAATATTCTAAGATTCTACCCTAGGATTCTAAACGCGATTTCCTGCAAAGCCTTGTTATATAAGGGTTTTTTAAATGGATTCTACGATTCTACGATTCTACAAGGTAGTGGCCTTTATATTTATGTTTTTCTATACACACCTTACTTTACATAGGAATACTTACTTTACATCGTATACCCCTATCCCAAATAGACTTACTTTACGCGCGCGTAAAGTAAGTCTATTTGGGATAGGGG
>Ga0209888_1000209_pt1 | contig 36822 bp, 34 predicted proteins | sample OrgsoiDNA_201059_FD_185807 | JGI IMG/M metagenome (GOLD analysis project Ga0209888, IMG submission 185807) | Permafrost soil microbial communities from the Arctic, to analyse light accelerated degradation of dissolved organic matter (DOM) -... | ecosystem: Environmental > Terrestrial > Soil >...
GACTGCCTGACCATTCCGGATTTTGCCGGCAACCTGCACTTCAACACCCTGGGCAATCTGCTGATCAATCCCCACGCCGGTCTGTTGTTTATCGATTTCAATACGGGTGACCTGTTGCAGCTCAGCGGGCGCACCGAGGTCATCCTCGACGGACCGTTGGTGAAAGCCTTTCAAGGGGCCGAGCGTTTGTGGACGTTCCACGTGGAACATTGTGTGCGGCGTCCGGCGGCTTCGACCTTGCGCTGGAAGTTCGAAGGCTTTTCACCCAACAGCCTGATGACCGGCAGTTGGGATCAGGCCGCCGCGCGCTTGCAAGCCGAAGCACTGGGCAATGCTTGGCGGCCTTTGCGGATCAGCCGGATTGTCGAGGAAAGCAGCAACATTCGTTCGCTGTACCTGGAGCCGACGGACGGGGCGGGGCTGCCGGTGTTTCAGGCAGGGCAGCATCTGCCGCTGCGTTTCGAGCTGGGCGGGCAGACGCAGATTCGTACCTACAGTCTGTCAGGCGCGCCTTCGGATGCGTTTTGTCGGATCAGCGTCAAGCGTGACGGCCGGGTGTCATCCCATGTGCATGACCAGCTCAAGGTTGGTGATCTGCTAGAGGCGCGTGCGCCGCAGGGCCATTTCACCGTAGCAACCCATGAACAGCGTCCGCTGGTGTTGTTGGCGGCGGGGGTCGGGATTACGCCTCTGCTGTCGATGCTGCGAGAGGTGGTTTACCAGGGCAAGCGTACCCGGCGGATGCGGCCTACGGTTTTGTTCCACAGTGCGCGGTCGTTGGCGGAACTGCCGTTTCGGGCCGAGCTGGATGCACTGATGGAGCGTGCGGACGATACGGTTCAGGTGGTGCGGCTATTGAGTCAACCGGAGCCCGAGGCGGTGCCGGGTGAGGATTACCATCTGCAAGGTCGGCTCGATGTCGAGGTGCTGAAGGCCGTGCTGCTGGTCGATGATTATGATTCGGTGGATTTTGTCCTGTGCGGCCCGGGTGGTTTTACCCAGGGGCTGTACGATCAACTGCGGGATATGGATATCCGCGATGAGCGTATCCATGCGGAGACCTTCGGCCCGTCGACATTGCGCCGTCGCCAGGACCCGGGTGTTCCGCAGATCGAACAGCCGCCGGCGGCCACGCAGTCGGTGCCGGTGGTGTTCTATCGTTCGGGCAAGGAGGCGCGCTGGCAGCCGGAAGGCGAGAGCCTGCTGGTGTTGGCGGAAAGCCGTGGCTTGCAGCCGGAATTCAGTTGCCGGGGCGGGTCCTGTGGAACCTGTAGCACCCGCTTGATCAGCGGGCAGGTACATTATCCACAGCCGCCCGCGGAGTTGCCGGGCGAGGGGCAGGTGCTGATTTGTTGTGCGATTCCGGCGCAAGGCCCGGAACCGCTGGTGTTGGATCTGTAACGATGGGTCGCGTGATGTTCAGCGCCGCAGGCTGGTGTCGACCTGGCTCATCCGACTGCGCAAGGTAAACACGCCATCCCCGGAGAGGATCGCCCCACGGGCAAACAAGCGCCCGTTCTCCCAGTTCGAAAGCCCCAGTTCCGGCTTGTTCAGCGCGTACTGGCCATCGACCCAGCGTGTGAAGCCATCGCCGACAAAGGGCGCGTTGATGCTGTTGTAGAAGTAGTCGTGGGCGCTACGGTCGGCGCTGATCAGCGATACGGTGAACTGCGGGCTGTAACGGTTGAACAGGGCAACCGCCTGATCCAGGTCGTCGACGATTTTCAGGCTGACTTCCGGCGTCTCTTCCCACTCCCACTCGCGGCCCAACTGGTCTTCGGGCAATGACTCGGTTTGTGCTTCTTCCTCATAACCTTCGGCACGCTGGACCTGCACCTGCGCTTGCAGCCACTCGGCCGGCAGCACGCTTTCATCGCCGCTGACGATATGCAGCTTGCAGCGCTGGCCGCGAGCTTCGCCGGCCGCTTTCAGCGCCTCAAGGAACAACGGCACCAGTTCGGCCGCCCGCTGGCGATGAATCACACAGACATTGAGCGTGTTGCAGACCTTGCGATCCAGGGAGTTGCGCACCACTTCGGCAAAACGTTTGGCGTCGGCGTCCTGATGGGCCACCAGCCAGGCGCCGCCGGTGCCGTGCAGGCTGACCACGGTGCCGGCCTGCTGGGCGATCCCGCCAAGTTGTTTCACGGCATGGCCTGAACCCCGGGCGACCGCCAGGGACAGGCGGCGGTCGGCGAACATCGCCCAGCCTGCCGCCCGATCGCTGCTTTCCACCAGGGACACCGCACCCGCCGGCAAACCGGCTTCGTGCAGCGCCGGATTGAGCGCATGGCGGACAATCGCCTGGGCCGTGCCAAGAGCATCGCTGCCGATCCGCAGTACGGCAGTGTTGCCGGTACGCAGAACGCCCGCGGCGTCGGCAAACACATTCGGCCGACCTTCAAAGACAAACGCCACTACGCCCAGGGGCGCGACGACCTGTTCAACCTTCCAACCTTCATGTTCCACTGACTCGCGAACCCGACCGCGAATCAGCGGTGCATCGCGCCAGGCCCGCAGCCCGGCAATCATGTCGCGACGCATGGCTTCGCTCGCCAGCAGACGGGTGGTGGAGCGTCCACGGGCCTTGGCTTGGGCGATATCGGCCTGGTTCGCGGCCTCGATCAATGCCCAGGAAGCCGCAGCTTCCAGATGTTGGGCAAACAGGTCGAAGAACTGGCTGATGGCCTCGTCCGAGACCTGGGCCAGGGCGGTGAACGCGGCCTGTGCAGTGTCGATGGCCTGGGTCGCGATCTGTTGCGCGGCATGGGGAATCAGCAGTAGTTCGCCGCTGGCCTGGTCAACCAGCAGATGATCGCCCGGCTGGAAACGCTCGGCCAATTCCGGCGGCACCGGGGAAACCCGGTTACCCGCGTAGAGAATTGGCGTGCCGGCGATAAGACGATCGAGCGTGCTGGTCATGGTTGGAACACTTGTCCGTGGGAGTAGGAGGCAAAATGTATAAGAAAAACGCCGTCGGCTCACCTGCTAACGGCGTTTCTTTTTGCACAACGGCCTCAGGCTTGCTGGATAAACGCCAATCGCACGGCAAAACCGATCAACAGGCCGCCGAACAGCCATTGCTGCAGGCGTTGCGCCCGTGGGCTCTTGTCCAGCCATTGGCCGATCCAGGCACCGGCCAGGGCGTAGCAGCTGTCGAACAGCAGGCCGACCGCCACCAGGGTTACGCCGAGTCCGAGGAACTGCGTGGCCACCGGGCCGGCATGGGCATCGATAAATTGTGGCAGCAGCACCGAGCAGAACAGCAACGCCTTGGGGTTCAGCAGATTGGTCAGCAGCCCTTGTTGCAAAGCACCGCGCCAGCTCAAGGTTCGTCGGGCGCCCTCGTGATCCGCGCTCAGCAACGCCAGAGAGCCGGGCCGCAGCATGCGTACGCCGATCCACAACAGATAGGCGGCGCCAGCCAGGCGCACTATGTCGAAGGTCCATGGCGCGGCCTTGAACAGCGCCGCCAGGCCCAGGGCCGCAAGCGCCACGTGGCAGGCGCGAGCGATACCCAGGCCGAGGGCAGTGGTCAGGGCCTGGCTGCGACCATGGCGGGCGCCGGTTTGCAGCAGCAGGATCATGTCGGGGCCGGGAAGCAGATAAACCATCGCCAGTGCGAACAGGTAGAGGAGCATCGTGCTGTTTCTCCAAGAGGGGGCAACTGGAGAAAATTCTATGCCGGAAGGCCAGGGCAGGTGCTTGCGTATTCAACCCATTAGAGGCTTAGACTTGGTACTTTCTGCCAATACAGTCGAAGTGAGTAGTCGGATATGCCAAAAATAAAACTCGATGCCTACGACCGTAAAATCCTCGCGGCTTTGCAACAGGACGGACGCCTGAGCAATGTCGAGCTGGCCGCACAGATCGGCCTCTCGGCGTCACCGTGCCTGCGCCGGGTGCGCATGCTCGAGGAGGCGGGGGTGATTCGCGGTTACCAGGTAAACCTGGACCGTGATGAAGTCGGGCTGGGTCTGACGGTGTTCGTCGGGGTCAAGGTCGAACGCCACCACGAGGCCGAAGCCGAGGCTTTTCGCCTGGCGGTCATGGCCTTGCCACAGGTGATCTCGGCGTTCCTGGTGTCCGGCGAGTCGGACTTCCTGCTGCAAGTGGTGGTGCCCGACCTGCGGGCTTATGAACGCTTCCTCAATGGTCAACTGCTGCGCTTGCCCGGTGTGCGTGATATCCGCAGCAACTTCGCGATCCAGGCGGTAAAGGCGCCCGGACCGCTGCCGTTGGATCATCTGCCCGACTGACTCAGATCTGCGTGGCCAGGCCTTCGACGTTCATCGCCGCCTGGCGCAAGGCTTCCGAGCGAGTCGGGTGCGGGTGGCAGGTGAGGGCGATGTCTTCGGCCGAGGCGGAAAACTCCATGGCCACGCAGTATTCACCGATCATCTCGCTGACACTTGGGCCGACCAGATGCACACCAAGGACTTCGTCGGTGTGCTCATCGGCCAGGACCTTGGCGAAACCCTCGGTCTCGTGGTTGATCTTGGCCCGGCTATTGGCGCTGAAAGGGAATTTTCCGACCTTGTAGGCGCGGCCTTCGGCCTTGAGTTGCTCTTCGGTCTTGCCGACGCTGGCCAGCTCCGGTCGGGTGTAGATCACGCTGGGGATCAGCGCGTAGTTGACCTCGCCAGCCTTGCCGACGATCTGCTCGATGCAGGCCATGGCCTCGTCTTCGGCCTTGTGGGCGAGCATCGGGCCGCTGGTGACATCGCCAATCACCCAGACGCCCGCGGCTTCGGTGCGGTGGCCCTGGTTGGCCAGCATGCCGCGCTTGTCAGTGGACAGCCCTACGCTTTCCAGCCCAAGCCCTTGAGTGAAGGGGCGACGACCAATGGCAACCAGCACGTAATCGGCCTCGATCAGCTGTGCTTCGCCGCCGGCCGCCGGTTCCACGCGCAACTGTACGCCGGTCGCGGAGCGGGTGGCGCTGGTGACCTTGGAGCCGAGCAGGAAGTTGATGCCTTGTTTGCTCAACGAGCGCTGCAAGGTCTTGCCGGCTTCCAGGTCGACGCCGGGGCAGATCCGGTCCAGGTATTCCACCACCGTGACCTGGCTCCCGAGCCGCCGCCACACCGAACCCAGTTCCAGGCCGATAACTCCGGCGCCGATCACCACCAGATGCTTGGGCACCTCCGGCAACGACAGCGCGCCGGTGGAGTCGAGGATGCGCTGGTTGTCGATCTCAACGCCCGGCAGTGGCATCGGCTCGGAGCCGGTGGCGATCACGATATCCTTGGCCTGCAAGGTGGCCTCGTTGCCTTCGGCAGTACTGACCAGCACCTTGCCAGGGCCGGCGATCCGCCCCCAACCCTTGATCCACTCGACCTTGTTCTTGCGAAACAGGTATTCGATGCCCTGGGTCAGGCCGGCCACGCTCTGGTCTTTCTGTTTCATCATCTGCGCGAGGTTGAGGCTGGGCTTGACCTCGATCCCGAGGTTGGCGAACTCGCTGCCCACGGCCGCCTCATAGAGCTCGGACGCGTGGAGCAGGGCCTTGGACGGCATGCAGCCGACATTCAGGCAGGTTCCGCCGAGGGTCGCGCGGCCCTCCACGCAGGCGACTTTCAAACCCAACTGGCCGGCGCGAATGGCGGCGTTGTAGCCCCCGGGCCCACCGCCGATGATGACGACGTCGTAGCTGCTCATGACTGTTCTCCTGGGAGACACCGCGTTGAGGAAGAAGGACAAAGATAGGTGTCATAAAATATTATGACCATAATATTGTCCTTGTACGCAACGTTGGTCAAGGCATCACGCGTCGATGGGTCCTTGAAGGCACGGCGTCACCTGGAGGGGGTTTTACTGCTGCCGGTGCGGGCGGGATCTTCCAGAAAGGTGGTGTAGGGGTACGTCGAGTCGGCGTGAAAATTGATCCGCCGGCCGCGGACGGTGGTCAGTTGCGAGTCGGCCTTTATGCAAAGAGTCTGACCGCTTTTGAAGGTGAGCCGGTGAATCTGTTGATTGTCTTCGCGACTGATTTCATGGCTGATCAAGTCCAGCAGGTTGCTCAGGCCCAGGGGCGAGCCCGGTTGATTGATAGTCAGACAACTGGACGTCTCCGCACTGGGGACAGTCCCCAATGGGCGTTGGAAATAATGGTATTCACTCAAGGTATGGCTCATGGCGGCTCCGTCGCTCAAGTGTGCGCGCCGAGTGTTGGGCATGTTATTAGTCGGCAGCGCGCACAAAGGGTGTCAAGTGTTTAAGGGTGGGGCATATAGTTATAAGTTATCTGGCCCCGTGGCGTTGGCGAGCGCACGAGGGTAAATAGGTTTTTTGGGTATCGAGCCTTCTATTCAAGGGTTTAGGTGTGGTGAGGAACCGTTGGCAGACGCTTTTCAATACGGAAAGTTACAAGTTTTTTTAATGAACCAGCAAGGGCTATTTGAAGTCAGAAGGATGTTAGTCATTGCCAGGATACCAATCAAGCCACGCAGATGTTGAATTTTGTTACATGAGCGCCTGGTTAACCGGCAGTAATTTTTCTGGTTGTTTCGAACAGTGGGATAGCAGATAAATTAATGTCAGTGTTTTCCGTGTTGTTGGGTTAATTGATATACGGGTTACAGCAGTCAGGTAATGACTTCATTATTCCTTGTTAGGAAACTCTTGTTCTGTAGTAACGCAATACTTCAGCAGGCCATCCCTGACGGGAGCGGCCGATCGATGGGGGGCGAGGATTATTTTCAAAAAAATTTGCAAGGAGCTGTAACGGCTGGCGGCGACCGCTCTCTAGTGCCATGTCGAGACTGAACATTCCGTTCGGACCGATACCCCTACTGCATTTTCGAGGATAAAAACCATGTCGATCAAAACCGCTGCTGCTGGTGTCGCATTCGCTCTCGCTGCCGCGACTATGTTTGCTGGTGTCGTCACCCAGGCGTCGGCTGCCGATGCCCAGGTTCACTGCTATGGTGTCAATGCCTGCAAAGGCCAGAACGACTGCAAGACCAAGGATCACGCTTGCAAAGGCATGGGTTCCTGCAAGGGCCAGGGCTTCAAGGCCATGACCAAGTCGGCTTGTGAAAAGGCCGGTGGCAAAATCGGCGAATAAACGACGCCCGAGTGCTCCCGCAGCGGCCGGCCCCTGATGCCGCTGCGGACACTTCAGCAAGGAGTCCGGTATGTCCGTTTCCCGTCCCTGCCTGGGTTATGGCCTGGGTTTGCGCAGTCACTACCACCAGGAAATCCTTGAGCAGTCGCCCGCCGTGGACTGGTTCGAGATCGTTTCCGAGAATTACCTGGTCCAGGGCGGCAAGGCGCTGTACTACCTGGATGCCATCGCCGAGCGCTATCCGCTGGTGATGCATGGCGTGTCGCTGTCCATCGGCGGGCCCCATGAGCTTGACATGCAGTACCTCAAACAACTCAAGCAGTTGGCCGGGCGGGTCAATCCCGCGTGGATTTCCGACCATCTGTGCTGGAGCCGTGGCAACGCCCATCAGTTGCATGACCTGCTGCCGCTGCCCTACACCGAAGAAAGCCTGTACTACGTCGCGGCCCGGGTCCGCCAGGTGCAGGACGTGCTGCAGCAGCCGCTGGTGCTGGAGAACGTCTCCAGTTATGTGCGCGCCGCGTCCGATGAATTTTCCGAGTGGGAGTTTCTCGAAGCCCTCAGTCGCCTGAGCGACTGCGAGTTGTTGCTCGACGTGAATAACGTCTATGTCAGCGGCCGCAATCACGGTTTCGATCCCTGGACCTTTATCCACGGCCTGCCGGCGGGCAAGATCCGGCAATTGCACCTGGCCGGGCATGCCGACTATGGCGACTACGTGATCGATACCCATGATCATCCGGTCTGCGATCCGGTCTGGGAACTCTATCAGCGGACCCTCGAATACCTGGGCCCGGTGGCGACCTTGCTGGAGCGCGACGATCATTTTCCGCCGCTGAATGAACTGGTGGACGAGTTGGACAAGGCCCGTGAGTTGGGCGCCAGCGCCCTGACCCGGAGGTCGTTATGCGCCTGAACGACTGGCAGCTGGCTTTTGAACGTTACCTACTCGGGGAAAACGCCGTGGCCAGTGACGCCTTGGGCGCCAGCCTGATCGGCGGGCCGAGCCTGGATGTCGAAACCGGCCTGGCCATCTACCACAATGCCTACCGTGCCCGTTTGCAGGAAACCCTGCGCAGCGACTTTCCCACGGTGTGGAACTGGCTGGGTGATGAGGAGTTCGATGTGCTGACCGCGGCCTATCTGCGCGAATGCCCATCGTCCCATTACAGCCTGCGCTGGCTCGGCGCCGGCTTCGAGGCGTTTGTCCTGCGTCATCTGGTGCCGGAGCAGAGCGCGCCCCTGGCGGAGCTGATCCGCCTGGAGTGGGCCTTTACCCTGGCCTTCGATGCCGTGCCGGGCGAGCCCCTGACCCTGACGGCCATGGCCAGCCTGCCGGCCGAGGCCTGGCCGGCGTTGCAGTTGGAGTTGCTACCCAGCGTGCAATGGCTCAGTGGCCGCTTCAACAGTCTGGCGATGTGGCGGGCGGTGAAGGCCGAAGCGGAGTTTCCCGACAGCCTCGAACTGGAACAGCCCCAGGTCTGCCTGATCTGGCGTGCTGATCTGGTCTGCCACTATCGCAGCCTGGAACCGGCAGAAGTGCATGCCCTGGACGGCATGGTGAATGCCGGTTGGAGTTTCGCCGAACTGTGCGCCGAGCTGGCTGTCACTCTTAAAGAGGGGGCGCCCTTGCAAGCGGTCAGCTGGCTCAAACAGTGGGTGAACGACGGTCTGGTCTGCCAACGCCACACTTTTTGACGCACCCATTCCCCCGCAGGGGTGGTGTCGGGCAAACCCCATAGTTCGAGTCTATTATCTCGATAGGCTGACAGTTTCTGTGAATGCGCTACCCTTAATTCAGACGTCTGAAACAAGGGGGATTACTCATGCTCGCGCAACTTCCACCGGCCTTACAGAATCTTCAGCTACCGCTTCGCCTGAGACTCTGGGACGGCCACGAATTCAATCTCGGGCCGACGCCCAGTGTCACCATTGTTGTGAAGGACCCACAACTGGTCGCGCAATTCACCCATCCCACGCTGGACTTGCTGGGCAGCGCCTTCGTCGAAGGCAAGCTGGAACTCGAAGGATCGATCAGCGAAGTCGTGCGGGTCTGCGCCGAGCTGAGCCAGGCGCTGCTGGAGGATGAAGGGGACAACCCGCCATCGCGCCTGGCCCACGACAAGGCCACCGACGCCGCTTCCATCTCCTACCATTACGACCTCTCCAACGCCTTCTACCAGCTCTGGCTGGACCGCGAGATGGTCTATTCCTGCGCCTACTTCGAAAGCGCCGACGCGACCCTCGAAGAAGCCCAGCAAGCCAAGTTCCGCCACCTGTGCCGCAAGCTGCGCCTGCAACCGGGCGAGTACCTGCTGGATGTCGGCTGCGGTTGGGGCGGGCTGGCGCGTTATGCGGCGCGGGAGTTCGGGGTCAAGGTGTTCGGTATCACCCTGAGCAAGGAGCAGCTGGCGCTGGCGAGGGAGCGGGTGGCCGCCGAGGGCCTGCAGGACAAGGTCGACCTGCAACTGCTCGATTACCGTGACCTGCCCCAGGACGGTCGCTTTGACAAGGTGGTCAGCGTCGGCATGTTCGAACATGTTGGCCACGCCAACCTCAAGCAGTACTGCGAGATCCTGTTCGGCGCCGTGCGCGAAGGCGGCCTGGTGATGAACCACGGCATTACCGCCAAGCACACCGACGGACGTCCGGTGGGACGCGGTGCCGGCGACTTTATCGATCGTTATGTGTTTCCCAATGGCGAGTTGCCGCACCTGTCGATGATCACGGCCGAAATCAGCGAGGCCGGTCTGGAAGTGGTCGACGTGGAGAGCCTGCGCCTGCACTACGCGCGGACCCTGGAACAGTGGAGCCAGCGCCTGGAAAACAATCTGGAGGCGGCGGGCCGCGAGGTGCCGGAACAGGCCCTGCGGATCTGGCGGCTGTACCTGGCCGGTTGCGCCTACGCCTTTGAAAAGGGCTGGATCAACCTGCACCAGATCCTGGCGGTGAAAGCCTTCTCCGACGGCAGCCACAACCTGCCCTGGACCCGCGACGATCTTTATCGCTAGAGCCTCACGCAGGCGTTGCCGAAGGGCGCGCCTGCGTTGAGATTCATCGCTACAGAATCGGCGAGATCAACCGTGCGACCCGCATGCCGAGCTGTTGCAGGCGATGGGTTTTGCGGCTTTCGTCCTTGGCCACTTCATGGGCCAGGGCAAAGTCTTTCTCGAGCATCTGTTCCACTTCCCGGGCGAAGGCCTCATCCACGGTCAGCAGCATCAGTTCGAAATTCAGCCGGAACGAGCGGTTATCCAGGTTCGCACTGCCGATGGCGCTGATTTCGTTGTCCACCAGCACCACCTTCTGATGCAGGAAACCGGGGCGATAGCGGAACACCCGCACGCCGGCACGCACCGCTTCGAAGGCGTACAGGCTGGAGGCGGCGTAGACGATGCGGTGGTCCGGACGTGATGGCAGCAGCAGGCGTACATCCACGCCGCGCAACACCGCCAGGCGCAAGGCGGCGAACACCGCTTCGTCGGGGATGAAGTAGGGGCTGGTGATCCAGACCCGTTCGCGGGCTGCATGAATCGCTTCGACGAAGAACAGCGAACAGGTTTCCACCGGATCGGCCGGGCCGCTGGCGAGCAACTGGCAGAGCACGCCATCGTCCGGGTAGGACTCCGGCAGGATCAGCGGCGGCAGTTTGCGCGAGGCCCAGAACCAGTCTTCGGCGAACGATTCCTGCAAGCAGGCGACCACCGGGCCGCTTACCCGCACATGGGTATCGCGCCAGGGCGCCAGCGGTGGTTTGGTCCCCAGGTACTCGTCGCCGACGTTATGCCCGCCAACAAACCCCACCAGGCCGTCGACCACCACCACTTTGCGATGGTTGCGGAAATTCACCTGGAAGCGGTTCAGCCAGCCACTGCGTGTAGCGAACGCACGGATGTGCACGCCACCCTCGCGCAGGGTCTCGACGTAGGTGTGGGGCAGGGCATGGCTGCCGATGCGGTCGTAGAGCACATAGACCGCCACGCCTTCGGCGGCTTTTTCCAGGAGCTTTTTCTGCAGCCGTCGACCGAGTTGGTCGTCGTGGATAATGAAAAACTGCACCAGCACCGCTTCGTGGGCCTGGTCGATGGCCTGGAAAATCGCCTCGAAGGTCGCGTCGCCGTTGATCAGCAATTGCACCTGGTTGTTCGCCAGGCACGGCATGCGTCCCAGTTTCGGCATCGCCCGCAGCGAGGCATAGGCCTGGGAGCTGCGCGCGGCCAGGGCCTCCTCGACCCAGGGACGCCAGTTCAGGTCGGCGATGGCCTTGCGCATTTCCACGTTGGCCTGGCGTCGGGCCTTGATATAGGCGTCGAAGGTGCTGCGGCCGAAGACCAGATAGGGAATCAGGGTCAGGTACGGGATGAACATCAGCGACAGGGCCCAGGCGATGGCGCCTTGGGCGGTGCGCACGGTCAATACGGCATGGATGGCGGCGATCAGGCCAAGGGAGTGAATCAGGGCAATCAGGTAGGCGAAAAGGTGTGGGCCAAAAAAATCCATGGGCGATCCTGCTCGGGCGTCTTCAATGTCTAACAGACCATGTTCCGCTGTTATTGTCGCTATTTAATTCTTGACGCAACCCCCGCATGATTCTGACGTCTAAGACGGACCACTCTCTAGGAGCTATTTGATGAACCTTCGTCTGCCGGGCCTGGCCCTTGTTCTTGGCTCAATGATTCCCGTGGCCCAGGCGCAGGTGCTGCAGCCGGGTTTGTGGGAGCTGACCTCCAGCAATGTGCAGGTCGAGAACCAACAGCTGGATGTCGGCATGCTCATGGGCGTGCTGAAACAGAACACCACACCGGAGCAGCGCGCGGCGCTGGAGAAGCAGGGGATCAATCTGGGCGGCGAGGGTGTGCGGGTGTGTCTGACGCCACAACAGGTGGCGTCCGATTCGATTCCGCTGACCGATCCGCAATCGGGCTGCCAGCAGCAGATCACCGAACGCAACGGCCCGGATTGGAAGTTCCGTTTCAGCTGTCCGAAAGCCCAGGGTGCCGGCGTGGCGCACTTTGTCAGTGACCGCGAGTTCAGCACCAAGGTCAGCGGGACTTTCAATGCCACCGGCATTCAGCAGAACGGCAGCATGGAAACCCGGGCGGTGTGGATGGGGCAGGATTGCGGGCCGGTGAAACCCCGGACCTGATGGGGGGCAGAGCTCGTTTAATTGGAACACCACGGAACCTGTGGGAGCAGAGCTTGCTCGCGAAGAGGTCCTCAAGATTGCCAAAAGCTTCGCGGGCAAGCCCTGCTCCTACAGTGATGTGGTGTTCATGAGGTCAACCGCTGAAACGCCGCCTCCAGGCTCATGACCCCCAGGTCTTCACCCAGCCGACTGCGCAGGCTGACCTGCCCGGCGGCCTTTTCCTTCTCGCCCACTACCAACAGGTACGGCACTTTCTGCAGGCTGTGTTCGCGGATCTTGTAGCCGACCTTCTCATTGCGCAGGTCCGCGTTGGCCCTGAGGCCGCGGATCTTCAAGCCCTCGGCGACATCCCGGGCATACTCGGCCTGGCCTTCGCTGATATTCAGCACCACCGCCTGCAACGGCGCCAGCCAGACCGGCAGGGCGCCGCTGTAATGCTCGATCAGAATGCCGATAAAACGCTCCAGTGAACCGAACAGCGCCCGGTGCAACATCACCGGTCGTTGGCGCTCGCCACTCTCGCTGATATAGCCGATGTCGAAGCGTTCCGGCAGGTTCAGGTCGACCTGCAAGGTGCCGCACTGCCAGTCACGTCCGATGGCATCACGCAGCACGAATTCCAGCTTCGGCCCATAGAACGCCCCCTCGCCAGGATTGATCCGGTACTCGATGCCCATCTGCCCGAGGGCACCGATCAGCGCACCTTCCAACTGGTCCCAGGTCTCGTCGCTGCCGATCCGGTTGGCCGGGCGCGTGGAGAGTTTCACCACGATATCGTCGAAGCCGAACTCGCTGTAGATATCGAACACCAGGGCAATCGCCGTCTCGCACTCGGCCTGCATCTGCGTCGGGGTGCAGAAGATATGGGCATCGTCCTGGGTGAAATGGCGTACCCGCAACAGACCGTGCAGGGCCCCGGAGGGCTCGTAGCGATGGACCTTGCCGAACTCGGCGATGCGCAGCGGCAGGTCGCGGTAGCTCTTGAGCCCGTGGCCGAAGATCGACACCGCGCCCGGGCAGTTCATCGGTTTGAGGGCAAACACCCGCTCGTCCTCGGTGGTGGTGGTGAACATATGGTCGCGGTAATTCTGCCAATGCCCGGAGGTTTCCCACAGCCCGCGATCCATCACATCCGGGGTGTTCACCTCGATATAGCCGGCTTGCTCCTGGCGTTTGCGCATATAGCCGATCAGTTGCTGGAACAGGGTCCAGCCCTTGGCGTGCCAGAACACCGAGCCCGGCGCGCAGTCGTCGAAATGGAACAGGTCCAGTTGCGCGCCGAGCTTGCGATGGTCGCGCTTGCCGGCTTCTTCGAGGCGGGTGAGATAGGCCTTGAGGTCCTTGGCGTTGGCCCAGCAGGTGCCATAGATCCGTTGCAGCGGCGCGTTGTTGGCGTCGCCGCGCCAGTAGGCGCCCGCCACCTTGGTCAGCTTGAAGGCTTGCAAGAGGCCGGTCGACGGCACATGGGGACCGCGACAGAGGTCTTCGAAATCGCCCTGGCGATACAGCGACAGCACTTCACCGTCCGGAATGGCGCGAATCAGTTCGGCCTTGTAGTGCTCGCCGCGCTCTTCGAAGCAGGCGATGGCTTCGTCGCGCGGCAACTCACGGCGCCGCACCGAGTGATTGGTCGCGGCCAGGACCTGCATGCGCGCTTCGATCAGCTCCAGGTCCTTGGGCGTGAAGGCGCGCTCATAGGCGAAGTCGTAGAAGAAGCCGTCTTCGATCACCGGACCGATGGTGACCTGGGCCGAGGGGTACAACTGTTTCACCGCCATCGCCAGCAGATGCGCGCAGGAGTGACGCAGAATCTCCAGGCCTTCATCGTCCCGTGGGGTGACGATGTTCACAGCCGCGTCCCGCTCGATCAAGGTGCCGCAGTCCACCAGCACACCATCGACCCAACCGGCCACGGTCGCCTTGGCCAGGCCGCTGCCGATGCTGGCGGCCACTTCGAATACCGTCAGCGGTTGGTCGTACTCGCGTTGCGAGCCGTCGGGGAGGGTAATGCGGATCATCGGTGGCGGTCCTTGGTCGAGGCGGTGGAACGGATTAACGGAGAAAGCGCAGGGGTTGGCCCTGGCAGGTGTCGTGGATTTTTCCGGCATGCCAGGCCACCTGGCCGGACACCACCGTGGTGCTGACCCAATGGCGGAAACGTCGCTCGACGAAGGGCGTCCAGCCACATTGCGAGAGGAGCGGCTCGGCGCTCACCGGCCGCGACTGCGGTTCGCGGTTCATCAGCACCAGGTCGGCCCAGTAGCCCTCGCGCAGGTAGCCGCGGTCGGGAATGGCGAACAGGTCGGCGACCCGGTGGCTGGTCTTTTCCACCAGGGTGGTCAACGGCAGGACCCGCCCGGCCACCAGTTCCATCAGCGCCGGCAGTGCGTGCTGGGCCAGGGGCAAGCCGGACGGCGCCTCGCTGTAGGGCCGTTGTTTTTCTTCCCAGGTGTGCGGCGCGTGATCGCTGCCGATCACATCCACGCGGTGGCTCAGCAAGGCTTCGCGCAGGGCATCGCGATCGGACTGGTGCTTGATGGCCGGGTTGCACTTGATCAGGTTGCCCAGGCGCGGATAGTCGCGGTCGTCGAACAGCAAGTGATGCAGGCAGACCTCGGCGCTGATGTGTTTTTCACTCAGCGGTTTGTTCTCGAACAGCGCCAGTTCCCGCTCGGTGGTCAGGTGCAGCACGTGCAACCGTGTGCCGTGGCGCCGGGCCAGGTCCACCGCCATTGACGAGGAGCGATAGCAGGCCTCGGCATTGCGGATCAACGGGTGCGCGCTGGGAGGAATCATGCCGCCGAACAACTCCCGCAGATTCTCCTCGCGGGCCTTGATGGTCGGGGTGTGTTCGCAGTGGGCGAGGAGGATCGTCGGCACTTCGGCGAACAGCCGCTCCAGCACCCGTGGATCGTCCACCAGCATATTGCCGGTGGAGGCGCCCATGAACACCTTGACCCCGGCCACACGGGTCGGATCGAGGGCGGCGATGATGTCGAGGTTGTCGTTGCTGACGCCGAAGTGAAAGCCGTAGTTGGCCACCGAATTCTGTGCCGCCTTGCGTTGCTTGTCGGCCAGGGCCTCAAGGTTCAGGGTCGCCGGCTGGGTGTTGGGCATATCCATGTAGCTGGTGATGCCGCCGACCACCGCCGCCCGCGACTCGGTGTAGAGACTGCCCTTGGCCGGCGCGCCGGGATCGCGGAAATGCACCTGGTCGTCGATCATCCCGGGCAGCAGCCATTGGCCCCGGGCGTCGATTTCCTGATCGGCGCTGGCGTTGTGGATCTGGGTGGCGAGGGTGTCGATCCGGCCATTGATGACCCGGATATCGGCGTCGAATTCACGGCCCTCGTTCACCACGCGGGCGTTGCGGATCAGCAGGCTGCTCATGTTCAGAACTCGTTTTGCAGGGCCTTGTAGCCGCGCACCAGGTCAACGTTGGTCCGCGCCACGTCTTCGGAAAACTCCGAGGCGCTGACACTCACCGGCGGGAATTGCGACAGATCGGTGCCCGGGCCGATGCGGGTGGTGGAGGGCACGTAGAAGTCCGGCGGCAGGTCGCGACCGTCCACCACCGAGTTGTGCCGGACCACGCTGCCGTCACCCACCACGCAGTTGAACAGCACGCTGTTGAAGCCGATGAACACCCGGTCGCCGACGGTGCAGGGGCCATGGACGATGGAGCGGTGGGCGATGGAGGTGAACTCGCCGATGGTCACCGCCGCGCCGGATTTTGAGTGGATCACCACGCCGTCCTGGATATTCGAGTTGGCGCCGATGACGATGGGGTCCATCTCGCCTTGTGCGTTGACTTCGTCGGCGCGGATCACCGCGTAGGGGCCGACAAAGACGTTTTCACCGATCACCACCTTGCCGCAGATGATTGCCGTCTTGTCCACGTAGGCGGACTCGGCGATCTCGGGCAGGTGGCCGGAAGGATTCTTGCGGATCATGAAACGTTCTCCTGAGGGGCGCTGATGACGTGCACCTCGCCGTCACGAATCGCGTTGTAGAAACAGTTGGGGCGCCCGGTGTGGCAGGCCGGGCCTTGCTGGTCGACCCGTAGCAGCACGGCGTCGCCATCGCAATCCAGGCGCGCCTCGACCAGATACTGGCGGTGCCCGGAAGTTTCGCCCTTGCGCCACAGACGTCCGCGTGAGCGCGACCAGTAGCAGACCTGGCGACTCTCCAGGGTTTCGCCGAGGGCCTGGCGGTTCATCCAGGCCAGCATCAGCACTTCGCCGCTGTCATGTTGCTGGGTGATCGCGGCGATCAGTCCGTCCTCGTTCCACGGCAGTGCATCGAGCACCGCCGCGAGAGGCCAGCGGCTACCCAGGGCGGCGCTCTCCAGATCGAGCATCGACAAGGGTGGCCGCGCGGTCATTTGCTCAGTGCCGCGTGCAAGGTGTTCATGTTGTATTCGAACAGACCGGTAAAGGTGCTGGCCGGACCTTCGGCAGCGAGGGCGTCGGAATACAAGGTGCCGCCGATCTGCGCGCCGCTTTCGTCGGCAATCTGCTGGAGCAGGCGGGCGTCCTTGATGTTTTCCATGAACACGGCCTTGACCTTGTCCTTGCGAATCTGGGTGATCAGCGTGGCGACTTCGGCGGCGGACGGCTCACGTTCGGTGGACAGGCCCTGTGGCGCCATGAACTGGATGCCGTATGCCTGACCGAGGTAGCCGAAGGCGTCATGGGAGGTGACGATGCGGCGGTTACCGGCCGGCAGGTTGCCGAGCTTGACCTTGGCTTCGGCCAGCAGGCCGTGGATGACTTTCAGGTAGGCCTGGCTGTTGCGGGTGTAGTCGTCCTTGTTCGCCGGGTCGACCTTGATCAGTGCCTTGGTGATGTTGTTCACATACAACTCGGCGTTGGCCAGGTTGTGCCAGGCGTGCGGATCGGGAATGGTTTCGCCATCGTCAACCATGGTGTGGGAGATCACGCCCTTGCTGGCGGTGACCACTGGAGCCTTGGTTTCGGTGCTGGTCACCAGGCGGTCGAGCCAGGGTTCGAAGCCCAGGCCGTTCTTGACGATCAGCTTGGCGTTGAGCAGGGCCTTGGCGTCATCCGGCGTCGGTTCGTAGGTGTGGGCATCGGCGTCCGGGCCGACCATGCCGATCACGGCGATATGATCGCCACCGATCTGCTGGGTGATGTCTCGCAGAATACTGAAGCTGGCGACCACCGGGAGTTTGTCCGCTGCCTGGGCGGTGGACAGGTTCAATGACAAGGCCAGCACGGAGCTGAACAGCACGAGTAAAGCGCGCATCGGGTAAGACCTCATTGGGATGTAAGCAAGGGCGGGCGGCGCAGCAAGCCGTGCACCGGACCGAAGACCACGGACAGCAGATAGAAGCCGCCGGCCACCAGCACAATGGCCGGGCCGCTGGGCAGCGAGTAGTAGAACGACAGCAGCAAACCGAGGGTGACCGAGACGCAGCCGATCAGCGCGGCGATCAGCATCAGCACCGGCAGGTTGCGGCTCCAGAAGCGCGAGGCGATCGCCGGCAGCATCATCAGGCCAACCACCATCAGCGCGCCGATGGCCTGGAAGCCGATCACCAGGTTCAGCACCACCAGGGTCAGGAACACGCCGTGGGCCAGGGGCCCGAGGCGGCTGACGGTTTGCAGGAACAGCGGGTCGAGGGTGTCCAGCAGCAGCGGGCGATAGATCAGCGCCATCACTATCAGGCTGATGCCGCAGACCCAGAGCATGCCGGTCAGGGTCGGTCCGTCGACCGCCAGGGCCGAGCCGAACAGCAGGTGCAGCAGGTCCAGGCGTTTGCCGGCGATGCCGAGGATCAGCACGCCGCTGGCCAGGGAGATCGGGTAGATCGCCGCTAGGCTGGCGTCTTCGCGCAGGCCGGTGCGGCGGGTGATCCAGGCCGAGAGCCCGGCCATGCCCATGCCGGCGCCGAGGCCACCGAGGGTCAGGGCCGGCAAGCTCAAGCCGGCGATCCAGAAGCCGATGGCGGCGCCGGGTAGAATGCCGTGGGCGACGGCATCACCGATCAGGCTCATGCGCCGCAGAATCAGGAACACCCCGAGTGGCGCGGTGCTACAGGCCAGGACCAGGCCGCCGATCAGCGCCCGGCGCATGAACACGAAGTCCTGGAACGGTTGCAACAGGTGGCTGGTGAACATCAACATCAGGCTACCTGCGTAATGGGTTGTTGGCGGATCAGCTCGGTACTGGGCGCCAGGACGCAACCGCTACTCTTGATCTGCAAGGCGTTGGGGATGTGCTGGCGCACGGCGGCGAGGTCATGGCAGACCACCACCAGGGTGCGACCTTCGGCGTGCCAGGCATGGATATGTTTCCACAGCAGTGCCTGGCCTTCCTCGTCGAGGGCGGCGTGGGGTTCGTCGAGCAGCAGGACCGGCGCCGAGGCCAGGCTCATGCGGGCGAGCAGGGCGCGTTGCAATTCGCCGCCGGACAAGGCCATCAGCGGACGATGTTCCAGGCCGCCGAGGTGCCAGTCTTCGAGCACGGCTTGCAGGCGTTCGCTACGTTGCTGCGGGGTTTGCTTGATGCCCCAGAAGCCGGCGGCCACCAGCTCTTGCAGGCTGATGGGGAATTGTCGGTCCAGATGCTGTTGCTGCGGCAGGAACGACAGGCTGCCGCGCCGTGGAACATCCAGATGGACTTTGCCGGACAACGGTTTTTGCAGCCCGGCGATGACTTTCAACAGGCTGCTTTTGCCAGTGCCGTTGGCACCGATCACGGCGGTCAGACTGCCGGCGGCCAGTTCGAAATCCACGGCGGGAGTCAGGGGCTGGCCCGGGGCGCCCCAGCGCAGGCCTTGGCAACGGATCATGCCTGCCTCCAGTTCCAGCGGCTTTCAGCCACGGCGTCATGGGCGTGCAGGCTTTCGGCGTGGACCACCCGCAAGTGGAAACCGCTGACCGCGTCCGAACGCTTGAGCGCCAGGTTGAGACGGCGCGCGGCGTCTTCGCAGAACATCAGGTTCTGGCCGTTGGCGAGGGCGAAGGCCTGCTCGTCCGCGCGTTTCACCGCGGTCTGCACGGCAGTGCCGAGGGCCGCTTCGGCGTCGTTGATCAGGGCTTCGAAGGGAAACCAATACGTTTTTTCATCTAGATGAATATGCAATTGTGCAATGCTGCGCTGACTGTGAGGTGTGGCGACGACGCCTTGCGGTCCGCCGAGCCAGCTGAGGATTTCACTGTGCTCCAGGGGCTTGTCGGCGAAGTCGGTGATGAATTGCTGTTGGATCAACTGCCGGGCGAGGGCGGCCGAGCACGGGCAGGTTGAGGAGTAGGCCACGTCAATTTTTAGTTCCACGTGGAACACTCCGTTTTTCAGTTCGGCTAAGACACTGACTGGATAGGTTTTCCAGCCGGCCAGCGGACTGACCAACGCCGGGCGTTTGAGCAGCAGATCGCTGTGGATGCGTAGATAGGCGTTGCTGGAAAGTCCGTCGTGGCTGTCGAGAAACTGCTGCAATACTTCTCGGATCAGCGCGGGCGTCAGGTCTTCCTGCTCCAGTCGTTCCAGGGCCAGGTACAGACGTGACATATGAATGCCCCGCGCTTCGCCATCGTCGAGGCTGACACCCGCATCGGCTTTGGCGCTGAGACGGTGGCCGTCAATCGAGACGGGCAGGGCAATGCCGCACATGCCTACCCACTCGAGGGGCAAGGCTTGCCGGGATGACTGCGCGGCGATATCCGGCAGCGTCAACGCATTCATGAGCAGGTCCATCGTCGGAGTTAAAATGACATGTTATATTATAACTATTCAGTCGACGATGCCTTTTTTGCTGGGGCTTTACACAGCGACAACGAGTATGGACGCTCCCTTATCCGCGGTACCTGTTATGCATAGACGTCAGTTGCTCAACTTTTTATTGGCCGGTGCGGTGGTTTTGCCGTTCGGTGTGTCGGCGGCGCAGATCCAGAATGCGCGGCTGTGGCGCGACGGCAACAAGCTGCGGCTGGTGCTGGACCTCAGCGGTCCGATTCAATACAAGACCTTTTCCCTGACCTCGCCCGAGCGGCTGATCATCGACCTGAGCGGCGCCAAGCTGACGGGCGATTTCCGACAGCTGGCGCTGAGCAATACGGTGATCCGTTCGATCCGCTCCGGGCATTTCGGCCAGGGCGATACGCGGATCGTCCTGGACCTGGCCAACCCGGTCCAGCTCAACAGCTTCCTGTTGCCGCCCGAGGGCGCGCAGGGTCATCGCCTGGTGATCGACCTGACCAGCAATGGCGGCGCCGCGGTGCCGGCGGCGGCCCTGGCAGCGGCACCGGCGGTCATCGCGCCGCCGCCTGTGCGGCATGAAGAGGCGAGCAGCAACGGCCATCGCAAGCGCGACATCATGGTGGTGGTCGACCCTGGCCATGGCGGCAAGGACCCGGGGGCGGTGGGTTCGAAGGGCGAGCGCGAGAAAGACGTGGTGCTGTCCATTGGCCGATTGTTGGCCAAGCGCCTCAAGCGTGAGAAGGGCTTCGATGTGCGTCTGGTGCGCAATGACGACTTCTTCGTGCCCCTGCGCAAGCGGGTGGAGTTCTCCCGCAAGAACAACGCCGACATGTTTATCTCGGTGCACGCCGATGCCGCGCCGCGTATCACCGCGTCCGGGGCGTCGGTGTTTGCCCTGTCGGAAGGTGGCGCGACGTCGACCACGGCGCGGTTTATGGCCCAGCGCGAAAACGGTGCCGACCTGTTGGGTGCGCAGAGCCTGCTCAATCTCAAGGACAAGGACCCGATGCTGGCCGGGGTGATTCTCGACATGTCGATGAACGCCACCATCGCTTCCAGCCTGCAACTGGGACACAGCGTGCTGGGCAGCCTGGAAGGCATCACCACCCTGCACCAGAAGCGTGTGGAACAGGCGGGGTTTGCGGTGCTGAAGTCGCCGGACGTGCCGTCGATCCTGGTGGAGACCGGTTTTATCTCCAACGCTCGCGACAGTCAGCGACTGGTCACGGCACGGCATCAGCAGGCGATTGCCGATGGATTGTTCGAGGGGTTGAAGCGCTACTTCGAGAAGAACCCGCCGGCGGACAGCTATATCGCCTGGCAGCAGCAACAGGTACAGGAAGGGTTGGTCTAGGGCGGCCCAGGGGTGCCTAGCACCCCACCATCCGGTCACAGACAAACTTCTTGCTCAACCCGCCTGAACTGGAAAAACGGTTCTGGGTGGTCCAGCCCACTCGCCGGCTGTAACCCACCCAGGCTTCACCGTCCGAAGCTATCCCGGTGAAGAACGTCAACTGCCCATAGCGGCTGCTGGTCTGCGCCCAGTAGCGCTTGCCGATCACTTCAAAGCCCTGCAGGTAAATCGTCTTGCCCTCGGTCGCCACGCCATAGGCGTTGCCCAGCCCGTCCTTGCACGCCAGCAGGTTGGCGCTGCGGGTGCAGTTCGTCTGGGTGGGGGCAGGCACTTGGGCCTGGGCGTTCGCCGCCACCAGCAACAAGACTGGCAACAGATAGTTCAGGACAGGACGCATCGGCATTCTCGGCAACGGGATCAGCGCCAGCATTGCGCTCTTCGTCGCGGTGAGCAAGCAGGGGATTGGATTATTTGCATTGTTATAATATAACATTAAATAAATCCCGGACCCGACCTCCCATGACTGAACACGAACTGCTCGCCCAGCCCGAGGCGGACTACATGAACGACGCCCAGCAGGGATTTTTCCGTGAACTGCTGCGCAGCCAGCGCCTTGAGCTGCAGGAACGCATCAGCGGCGAGTTCGACCAGTTGCGCGAGCACGAAACCAGCAGCGACCCGGCGGATATCGGCAGCGCCGAGGAAACCCGGCAATGGCAGCTGCGGGTGCTGGAGCGCGAAAAAAAGCTCCTGGACAAGATCGACGAATCCCTTGAGCGCCTGGTCCGCGGCGAATACGGCTGGTGCCGTGAAACCGGCGAGCCGATCGGCCTCAAGCGCCTGCTGCTGCGGCCCACCGCGACCCTGTGCATCGAAGCCAAAGAACGTGAAGAGCTGCGCGAACGCCATAAACGGGCGCTTTGACCCGGCCGACCTGATGAGGAAAACCCCCATGACCCAACGTCTACCCGTGACCGTGCTGTCCGGCTTTCTCGGCGCCGGTAAAAGTACCCTGCTCAACTACGTGCTGCGCAATCGCGAAAACCTGCGGGTGGCCGTGATCGTCAACGACATGAGCGAAATCAATATCGACGGCAGCGAAGTGCAGCGTGACGTCAGCCTCAACCGCGCCGAGGAAAAACTTGTCGAGATGAGCAACGGCTGCATCTGCTGCACCTTGCGCGAAGACCTGCTGGAGGAGGTCGGCAAGCTGGCCCGCGACGGTCGTTTCGATTACCTGCTGATCGAATCCACCGGCATCTCCGAGCCGCTGCCGGTGGCCGAGACCTTTACCTTTCGTGATGAAAGCGGCCAGAGCCTGGCGGATGTCGCGCGGCTCGACACCATGGTCACGGTGGTCGACGGCATGAACTTTCTGCTCGATTACCAGGCCGCCGAAAGCCTTGCCTCACGTGGCGAAACCCTGGGCGAGGAGGATGAGCGCTCGATCACCGACCTGCTGATCGAACAGATCGAGTTTGCCGACGTGATCCTGATCAGCAAGATCGACCTGATCGGCAGCCATGAACGCGAGGAGTTGGTGGCGATTCTCGAGCGCCTGAACTCCCAGGCGGAAATCATTCCCATGGTAATGGGCGAGATCCCCCTGGCGAAGATCCTCAATACCGGTCGTTTCGACTTCGAGCGCGCGGCCCAGGCGCCGGGCTGGTTGCAGGAGCTGCGGGGCGAGCACGTGCCGGAAACCGAGGAGTACGGCATTGCTTCCACGGCGTACCGGGCGCGGCGGCCGTTTCATCCCGAGCGCTTTTTCGACTTTATCAACCGGCCCTGGGTGAACGGCAAGCTGCTGCGCTCCAAGGGCTTCTTCTGGCTGGCCAGCAAGTATCAGGAGGCCGGCAGCTGGTCCCAGGCCGGTGGATTGATGCGCCATGGTTTTGCCGGGCGCTGGTGGCGTTTTGTGCCGAAGCCGCAGTGGCCCCAGGATCAGGAAAGCGTCACGGCGATCATGCAGCACTGGACGCCGGAAACCGGCGATTGCCGCCAGGAGCTGGTGTTTATTGGGCAGAACATCGATTTTGCGCAGCTGACCGCACGGTTGGATAACTGCCTGTTGAGCGATGAGGAAATGGCCCTGGGGGTCGAGGGTTGGAGCGCGCTGCCCGATCCGTTCGGTGCCTGGCATGAAGAGGAGGCCGCCTGATGCTGGCGCCACGTTGGAAGGCCTTGCCGGCGATTCGGCAAGTGCGGGGCGAATCGCCGACGGTGCTGGGTGAGATTCTCGACGAGGGCGTCAACCTGGCGGTGTGGCAGCGCCGGTTGCCGGGGCATATTGCCGATTTTGCGACCCTGCTGTTGTCCTTGGATGAGCCGTTGGCCGAATCCTTGAGCCTGGAGATGCCGGATGATGAGGCGCGGCCGAATCTGCAGGGCCTGGCCTCGGGGTTTAGCGATCTGGAGGGTTATGAAGGGTTTTTGAGCGATGTGTCCTGGCTGGTCAGCGCCTATGCCTGCCTGCTCGGCGCGCGGCGGATCGGCCTGCGTTTGCGGGTGCTGGACAAGGCCATGTGCCCGCGTTTTCACGTCGATCATGTGCCAGTGCGGCTGATCACCACCTATGCGGGAGTGGGCAGCCAGTGGCTGGCGGAAGGGGCGATTGATCGTCGATTGCTGGGCAATGCGGCGGCGGAGCCTGGTGAGTCGGTGCTGATCCAGCAGGTGGACAGCGGCGCGGTGGCATTACTCAAGGGCGAGCGCTGGCACGGGAACGAAGGCTTTGGCCTGGTGCACCGTTCGCCGCCGGTGCCGGAGGGTGAGCGGCGGTTGATCCTGACGCTGGATTGGTTGGCCTGATCTAGCCGGACTCCGTTCGTGGGCCAGCTCCGAGGCCTGTGTTGAACACGGTCCTTGTAGGAGCAGGGCTTGCCCGCGAAAGCGTCCCTGAGAACGCTAAAAGCTTTGCTGGCAAGCCATGCTCCTACAGGTCGCGGTGTGTTCAGTACCTCGTTTCCAACAGCTTCCGTGGTCACGGTGTTTGCCACTTTCCGCTGCTCTGACTTTCACAGAATGGTTTCAAATACGCCGCATCCGTCGCCACGCCGTAATAGTGGATATTCTGCCGGTAAGGCATATTGGCCACTTGCGCGTTGCCGCACACGCCGAAGGAACCGCCCGGGCACTGCTCGACGTACTCGACCTCGACCTTCTGCCCCGGCAGGTTCGGTTGGCAGAAGCCGTCGCTGAACAGCTTGGCCGGGATATTGATGTTTTCCTGGCAGACTTTGATGTCCAGCCGCTGCCCATGGCTGTGCACCACACAGGCCTGGGCCAGCACCTGGCCGGAGCCGAACAGCAACGCCAGGCAAATCAGGCGCATCATTCTTCTATCTCTTTCAGACCATTGGCCCCCTATGTTGCAGAACATTCCCACTCATGTCATCGCCGGTCCGTTGGGCGCGGGCAAGACCAGCCTGATTCGACACCTGCTGGCGCAAAAGCCGGAGGGCGAGCGCTGGGCGGTGCTGATCAACGAGTTCGGCCAGATCGGCCTGGACGCCGCATTGCTGACCCGGGGCGACGATGGTATCGCACTGGGGGAAGTGGCAGGCGGTTGTGTCTGCTGCGTCAACGGCGCGCCATTTCAGGTCGGATTGACCCGGCTGTTACGCAAGGCGCGGCCGGACCGGTTGTTGATCGAGCCCTCCGGGTTGGGGCATCCGGTGCAGATTCTCAAGCAACTGGCCGAGGCGCCCTGGCTGGGCGTCCTGGCGTTGCAACCTTGTGTGCTGGTGTTGGACGCCCGGGCCCTGGCGGCGGGTAAGCCGTTGCCGGAATCCCAGCAGGAAGCGCTGGGGCTGGCGGGATTACGGGTGTTGAACAAGTCCGAAGGGTTGGGCGAGGTTGAGCGGCAACGGGTGCTGGCCCGCTTGCCTGAAGGACCTGTGCACTGGACGGAGCAGGGTGTGTTGGGGTTGGCCGAGTTGCTGGCTCTGGATAACGGTCATCGCGAGCAGGTTCACACCTACGCTGATATCGCACCCTCCGCAGGCGCACCGGTCAACGGCCCACTGGCGGCGATCTGGACCGATCCGGCCCAACCGATCTGCCTGGATCATTCTCAAGACGGCAACTGGAGCATCGGCTGGCGCTGGCATCCGAGCCAGCGCTTCGATACGGAAAAACTCCAACGCTGGTTGTCCGGGCTGAATTGGCTGCGAGCCAAACTGGTTATCCACAGCCCGGACAGCTGGGTTTCCGCCAACGCTGTGGATAACTCCACCGTGCAGTGGCAGCCCAGTGAATGGCGGCGGGATTCGCGTATTGAGCTGATTTTCGCTGAAAAGCAGGCTATCGAGTCGTTAAAGGCGGGAATGGCACACTGTCGCTTGTAACAGCCGACAGGTACGCCAGAGGCCGCTCAGCGTCGCAAATTATTGTGATCCTTGGCATGATCCTGGCGCCATTGGCTCAATTCGATCACTTCGGCGCTGCGCACTTCCGGTTTGGCTTCGAACGGGTAGGGTGCCAGCTCGATATGGGCGCTGTGGGCGCCGAACTGGGTGATGGTCCCGGCGTGACGCTGCTCACCGGTGACGGTGAACTCGAAGTTGTAGATTCGCGCCAGACGCCGCCGACCATGGGCGTCACGGACAAAACCGATGCGCTTGAGGGCGACGGCGCCGTCGAGCAGCTCGATGTCGAGCTTGGCGCAGTGCTGCTTGACCCGCTCCAGCGCCCGCTCGCGCAGGCCATGGTTGTGCCAGAGCCAGGCAGCGCCGGTCGCCAGCAACATCAGCACGAACATATTTCCCAGGGTCAGCATGAACGCCACTCCAACAAAGTCAGCTCAGCTTAACTGGCTCCCCGGTCTGTCGTACAGGCTCCGTTTAGTCGCATACTCAGCGGCTTGAATCCACCGGCCTTTCTGGAATACGGAATGAAACGCACTCCCCATCTGCTCGCCATTCAATCCCACGTGGTTTTCGGCCATGCCGGCAACAGTGCGGCGGTTTTCCCCATGCAACGCGTCGGGGTCAATGTCTGGCCGCTGAACACCGTGCAGTTCTCCAACCACACCCAATACGGGCAGTGGGCGGGCGAAGTGCTGGCGCCGCAGCGGATTTCCGAGCTGGTCGAGGGGATTGCCGCCATCGGTGAACTGGGCAACTGCGATGCGGTGTTGTCCGGCTACCTCGGCAGCGCGGCCCAGGGCCGGGCGATCCTCGCCGGTGTGGCGCGGATCAAGGCGATCAACCCCAATGCCCTGTATCTCTGCGACCCGGTGATGGGCCATCCGGAGAAAGGCTGCAGCGTGCCGACCGAGGTCAGTGATTTCCTGCTGGATGAAGCGGCGGCCATGGCCGATTTCCTCTGCCCCAACCAGTTGGAGCTCGATAGCTTCTGCGGGCGCACGCCCAATTCCCTGTTCGATTGCCTGGCCATGGCTCGCAGCCTGCTGGCGCGGGGACCGAAGGCGGTGCTGGTCAAGCACCTGGCCTATCCGGGCAAGCTCGCCGACAGTTTCGAGATGCTCCTGGTCACGGCTGATGGCAGCTGGCACCTGCGACGGCCCTTGCTGGCCTTCCCGAAGCAGCCGGTGGGCGTCGGCGACCTGACCTCGGGGCTGTTCCTGGCTCGGGTGCTGCTGGGCGACAGCCTGGTGGCGGCGTTCGAGTTCGCCGCCTCGGCGGTGCATGAGGTGCTGCTGGAAACCCAGGCCTGCGCCAGCTACGAGCTGGAGCTGGTGCGGGCCCAGGACCGCATCGTGCATCCGCGCGTGCGCTTCGAGGCGGAGTCGATCAGCCTGTAAGCCCTGTTTTCAGGGCGTCAGTCGCCTTCACCGTCGGCCTTGATTTCCTGGTAGCGCTTCTCCAGCTCCTGGCGAATCTGCCGACGCTGTTGCGCCTGCACGTAGCGGCGCTTGTCTTCGCTACTCTCGGGCTGCAACGGCGGCACGGAGGCCGGTTTGCGCTGGTCGTCGACCGCGACCATGGTGAAGAAGCAGCTATTGGTGTGGCGCACCGACCGCTCGCGAATATTCTCCGTCACCACCTTGATGCCCACCTCCATGGAGGTGTTGCCGGTGTAGTTGACCGAGGCCAGGAAGGTCACCAGTTCACCGACATGGATCGGCTCGCGGAAAATCACCTGGTCCACCGACAGGGTCACCACATAACGCCCGGCATAACGGCTGGCGCAGGCGTAAGCCACTTCATCCAGGTACTTGAGCAAGGTGCCGCCGTGGACATTGCCAGAAAAGTTGGCCATGTCCGGGGTCATCAAAACAGTCATCGACAGCTGGGCATTTCCGGGTTCCATAGCACGCTCACGGTTGGGTAGGCAGGGATTGGCTCAGGCACCTCTACGGGCGCTTCCTTCATTTTCACAGACACTCGATAACGGGACGCCATCGATCGGGCCATCGTCACGCTTCAAGGGATCTGTTTCTACATATTGCACCGGCTTTTTGTCGGAAGTCGCGGTGTTAACCTTCAGAAAGCCATGCCATAGAGAATTCTCACACCAGGAAGGGGGATTGCTGACAGCTCAAAAAACTGTCCCATGGCCGCCTTCCGAGCAGCAAGGAGCGCTACGTCATGCATGCCATCAGTTTTATCCAGGACCTGGCCGTGATCATGCTGGTGGCCGGTGTGGTGACCATCCTCTTCCACCGCTTCAAGCAACCGGTGGTGCTCGGTTATATCGTCGCCGGCTTTATCATCGGGCCGCACACGCCGCCGTTCGGCCTGATCCACGACGAAGACACCATCAAGACCCTGGCCGAACTGGGGGTGATTTTCCTGATGTTCTGCCTGGGCCTGGAGTTCAGCCTGGGCAAGCTGTTCAAGGTCGGAGCCACGGCGTTTATCGCGGCGTTCCTGGAAATCGTGCTGATGATCTGGATCGGCTACGAAATCGGCCGCTGGTTCGACTGGAACACCATGGATTCGCTGTTCCTCGGCGCGATCCTGGCGATTTCCTCGACCACCATCATCGTCAAGGCGCTCAACGACCTGAAGATGAAGAACCAGCGCTTCGCCCAGCTGATCTTCGGCGTGCTGATCGTCGAGGACATCCTCGGCATCGGCATCATCGCCTTGCTGTCGAGCATCGCGGTCAGCGGCACCGTGAGCTCGGGTGAGGTGTTCTCCACCGTGGGCAAGCTGTCGCTGTTCATGATCGTCGCCCTGGTGGTCGGCATCCTGCTGGTGCCCCGGCTGTTGGCCTACGTCGCGCGCTTCGAAAGCAACGAAATGCTGCTGATCACCGTGCTGGGCCTGTGTTTCGGTTTCTGCCTGCTGGTGGTCAAGCTGGAATACAGCATGGTCCTGGGGGCGTTCCTGATTGGCGCGATCATGGCCGAGTCCCGGCAACTGCTGAAAATCGAGCGCCTGATCGAGCCGGTTCGCGATTTGTTCAGCGCGATCTTCTTCGTTGCCATCGGCTTGATGATCGACCCGGCGATCCTCCTCGCTTACGCCTGGCCGATTGCGGTGATCACCGTGGCGGTGGTACTGGGCAAGATGCTCTCCTGCGGGCTGGGGGCGTTTATTGCCGGCAACGATGGCCGTACGTCGCTGCGGGTCGGGATGGGGCTGTCACAGATCGGTGAGTTCTCTTTCATTATCGCGGCCCTGGGGATGACCTTGCAGGTCACCAGTGACTTCCTCTATCCGGTCGCGGTAGCGGTCTCGGTAATTACCACGCTGCTCACGCCTTACCTGATCCGTGCGGCGGACCCACTGTCGCTCAAGCTGGCGGCGGTGACGCCACGGCGTCTGACGCGGGTGTTCAGCCTCTACGGTGAATGGCTGCGCAGTATCCAGCCCCAGGGCGAGGGCGCGTTGCTGGCCTCGATGATCCGACGGATTCTGTTGCAGGTGGGGGTCAACCTGGCGCTGGTGATGGCGATCTTCTTTGCCGGGGGCTTCTTCGCGGCGCCGATTGCCGATTATCTGGCCGACTGGATCAATGAGCCGAGCTGGCACAACGGTCTGATCTGGGGCGGGGCGCTGCTGCTGTCGTTACCTTTCCTGATCGCGGCGTACCGCAAGCTCAAGGCGCTGTCGATGCTGCTGGCGGAGATGGGGGTCAAGGCTGAGGTGGCGGGACGGCACACCCAACGGGTCAGGCGGGTGATCGCCGAGGTGATTCCGTTGCTGTCGCTGCTGGTGATTTTCCTGCTGCTGTCGGCGCTGTCGGCGAGCATTCTACCCACCAACGAGTTGCTGGTGCTGATCGCGGTGGTGGCGGCGGCGGTCGCGGCGGTGTTGTGGCGTTGGTTTGTGCGTGTGCACACGCGGATGCAGGTCGCTTTGCTGGAGACGTTGGAGCAGAAGGGCGATTCGGCGGGGCACTGACCCCGCTCAGACAGCGATTCCCTGTAGGAGCAGGGCTTGCCCGCGAAGCTTTTGGCGGCCTCAAGGGCCTCTTCGCTGGCAAGCCAGGCTCCTACAGGTCTGAGTCAACCCAAGGTAGCGTGATTCCCTGTAGGCAAGCGTGCTCTACAAAGGAGCAGCATCGGGAAGGGGCCGATCAGCTTTCCAGCCAGACATCCCGCGCCCAGTGCCATACCGATTCCCAGGACTCTTCGGTGATCAGCTCTTCTTCGCCGGACCACAGCACCACGGTGCCGTCTTCCTCGACGCAATAGTAGTCGTCACCATCCTGGCAGATCGGGATCAGGTCCCGAGGCACGCCAGAATCCCAGGCATTGGCTGCTACATCGGGCAGGTAGGTATGCGACTGCGGATCGGTGACGGTCACCGGTTCCAGGCTGCCATACACCACGTCACTGACGGTCAGCAGGAATTCCTTGAAAACGAAGGGGATGTTGATGAACAACTCCTCCTCGACTTCGACCAACTGATCCTCGTCGGGCAACTCCAAAGGCACCGGCACGGGTTCGTTGGCTTCACGCAATTGTTCAATGACTTCTTCCACGGCCTCAATCCTCTTGCTTTATGGCGCGGTTCGTATCACGGGTCTTATACAGTAGCTTGCAAAAAGTACAATTGTGAAATGCAAAACCCCGGACGAGTCCGGGGTTTTTGTAGCTTTTTTCAACCGCGAGCCGTGGATCAGCCGTTCTGGCGGATACCGGCCACCAGCCAAGGCTGGTTGTCGCCCTGCGGACGCTCCATGTTCCAGCTTTCGCTGAAAGCTTCGCCCTGGTCGAAACGCGAGTTCTTGGACACGCCGCTGAAGGTCAGGGTGGCGATGGTCTTGTCGGCGCGATCATCCAGGCCGTCCAGCTGAACGTGCAGGTTGTCGATGTAGGTAGACTGGAAACCGTCGCCTTCGTTCACTCGCTCCTGTTTCAGGAACTGCAGCATCTGCGGGGTGACGAACTCGGCGATCTTGTCCATCTCGTTGGCGTCCCAGTGCTGCTGCAGCGACTGGAAGTGGCTGCGGGCGGCTTCCAGGAAGCGCTCCTCGTTGAACCAGGCCGGTGCGTGGATCTCGCGGCGTGGGGCGACGGGGGCGGAACCCCCGAAGATCGCGTTCTGTGGCTGCGCCGGTTGCTCGAACACTTCACGCTGGAACGGCGCGCCGGCCGGGGTCATGTGCTCTTGCTGCTTGCGTCGACGGGCGGCAATGAAGCGGAAGATCATGAAAGCGATGACCGCCATGATCAGGATGTCGAAGAACTGCATGCCCTGGAAGCCGCCGCCCATGAACATGGAGGCGAGCAGGCCACCGGCGGCGATGCCGGCCAGGGGGCCGAGCCAGCGCGAAGCGCCGCCCGCTTTGGCAGCAGCGCCCGCGGCACCGGCAGCACCGGCGGTCGCGGCAGCAGCACCGGCACCTGCGGCTGGGGCCATTTGGCTGGTTTGATGGCTGGGCGCCGAACCCATGCTTTTGCCGCCGCCGAAGCGTTTGGCGTTCGCGTCGAGGCTCATCGTCAAACCGATGCAGAGCGCCAAGGCGATACTGAGAAAACGTTGCATAAGGGTATTCCCGTTTGTGGAGTGCACGCGCGCCATACTGCACAGGTGAAATGTCACTGGCTAGCGCGAGAGTGTTTCCGGCTTTTGCCTGATCCTTTCACGCCTCACCTGAAGGCTTGATGAAAGGCTATTACGCCGATGCCGTTTGTTGCGTAAGGCGAGTCGATAAGCGCCGTGTGAAATGTTCCCGACTAGCGTCGGAAAGCCAGCGTGACCACGCCGGCGGTAATCAGGCCGATACCGCCCCATTGACGCAGGTCGAGCTTCTCGCCCAGCAGCAGCACGCTGATGATGGCGACGAACACCACGCTGAGCTTGTCCACCGGGGCCACCAGCGAGGCCGGGCCGACCTTCAGCGCGCGGAAGTAGCACAACCACGAGGCTCCGGTCGCCAGGCCTGACAACAGCAGGAACAGATAGCTCTTGGCGGAAATCGAACTCAATGACTGATATTGGCCCGTTGCGTACAAAATCAAGGCCAGGCTGACCAATACCACGATGGTTCGCAGCAGGGTGGCGAAGTCCGAGTTGACGTTGTCGATGCCGATTTTGGCGAAGATCGCCGTCAGCGCGGCGAAAGTCGCCGACAGCAGGGCCCAGAATGTCCACGAGGAAAAAAAGCCTGAGCCCATGGTGTGTCACAACCTCGTTTGAATGATTAGACGTGCAGAGCATGCTGTCATGCGTTTCCACACCAGGCGTGGAAACGCATGAGCATCGCGATCAGACCGCTTCCAGCTTGGCGTAGCCGAGCATCAGCCACTTGCTGCCTTCGCTGAAGTTCACCTGGACCCGGGCCTGGGCGCCGGCGCCTTCGAAGTTGAGGATCACGCCGTCGCCGAAGATGCTGTGACGCACGGTCTGGCCAAGGCTGAAACCGGTGTCCGGAATGTCACTGCCACCGAACAGGCTGCTGCCGGCCTGGGCCTGGGCGCCGCCGAACGGTCGGCTGACGCTGTTGGACAGGCGCACTTCCTGGATCAGCCCTTTCGGCACTTCGCGGACGAAGCGCGAGACCTTGTTGTAGGTCTCGCTGCCGTACAGGCGTCGGGTCTCGGCGTAGGTCAGCACCAGGTTCTGCATCGCCCGGGTGATGCCGACATAGGCCAGCCGGCGTTCTTCCTCAAGGCGGCCGGGTTCTTCCAGGCTCATCTTGTGGGGGAACAGGCCTTCTTCCATGCCCACCAGGAACACGTAGGGGAATTCCAGGCCCTTGGCGCTGTGCAGGGTCATCAACTGAATGCTGTCTTCGTGCTCTTCGGCCTGGGTATCGCCGGCTTCCAGCGACGCGTGGCCGAGGAAGGCGGCCAGCGGCGTGAGCTCGGCGTCTTCTTCGGCGGCCTCGAAGTTGCGGGCGGCGCTGACCAGTTCCTCAAGGTTTTCCACCCGGGCCTGGCCTTTCTCGCCTTTTTCCGCTTCGTGGTAGGCGATCAACCCGGACTGCTCGATGACCACCTGGGTCATCAGATGCAACGGCATTTCCCGGGTTTTCGCCGCCAGGTCCTCGATCAGCTCGACAAACACCCCCAGCGCACCGGCGGCCCGTCCGGCCAGGCCCTTGTTGGCGACCAGTTGGCGCATGGCTTCCCACATCGACAACTCGCTGTGGCGGGCGTGTTCGCGGATGGCCTCGACGGTTTTCTCGCCGATCCCACGGGCCGGGACGTTGATCACCCGCTCCAGCGCCGCGTCGTTGCCACGGCCTTCGAGCAGGCGCAGGTAGGCCATGGCGTTCTTGATTTCGGCCCGTTCGAAGAAGCGCTGGCCGCCATAGATACGGTACGGAATACGTTCGCGCAGCAAGGCTTCTTCGAGCACCCGGGACTGGGCGTTGGAGCGGTACAGAATGGCGATATCGCTACGGGCCAGGCCGGTTTTCAGCGCGCTTTCGATGGTTTCCACCACGTAGCGCGCTTCGTCGTGTTCGTTGAAGGCGGCGTAGAGGTTGATCGCCTCGCCGTCGCCACCATCGGTCCACAGCTCCTTGCCCAGGCGCCCGGTGTTGTGGGCGATCAGGGCGTTGGCGGCCTTGAGGATGCCGGCCGTGGAGCGGTAGTTCTGCTCCAGGCGGATAGTCACGGCGTCCGCGAAGTCGGCGGAATATTGGTGGATGTTCTCGATTTTCGCGCCGCGCCAGCCGTAGATCGACTGGTCGTCGTCGCCGACCACCATCAGGCTGTCGCCGCCCTGGGCCAGCAAACGCAGCCAGGCGTATTGCACGGCGTTGGTGTCCTGGAACTCGTCCACCAGGATGTGCCGGAAGCGCTTCTGGTAGTGCGCCAGCAGGCCCGGATGGTCGCGCCACAGGTCCAGGGCGCGCAGCAGCAGCTCGGAGAAGTCGATGACCCCGGCGCGGGCGCAGGCGGCCTCGTAGGCTTCATAGATGCTGCGCATGGTCGCCAGGAACAGGTCGCCGCTGGCCTGGATATGTTGCGGGCGCAGGCCCTCATCCTTCTGGCCGTTGATAAACCACTGGGCCTGGCGGGCGGGCCAGCGTTGTTCGTCGAGGCCGAGGTCGCGGATCACCCGCTTGACCAGCCGTTGCTGGTCGTCGCTGTCGAGAATCTGGAAGGTCTGGCTCAGGCCGGCTTCCTGCCAGTGCGCCCGCAACAGGCGGTGCGCCAGGCCGTGGAAGGTGCCGACCCACATGCCGGCCGGGCTGATGCCCAGCAACTGCTCGATGCGATGGCGCATCTCGGCAGCGGCCTTGTTGGTGAAGGTCACCGACAGGATCGAATGGGACGAGGCGTTTTCGACCTGGATCAACCAGGCGATACGGTGCACCAGCACCCGGGTTTTACCCGAACCGGCACCGGCCAGGACCAACTGACGGCCAACGGGGGCCGCTACGGCCTGGCGTTGGGCATCGTTGAGGGAGTTCAGCAAAAAGGAGAGATCATCGCGCATCGACGCATTCTAGGGTGCCGGGCCTGGGCGGGCAAACCCTAATGCTGAGCGGCGGCTCTTATACAGGGGCGCGCACCGCGACAGATAAAAAGATCGGTTGTGACGACCGGTCAGTCATCGGCTACAGGCGGCGTTGTGTCTTGCTCTGACCCTGCACAAGGGGTCAGGGGTCGAGTTAATTCATTACATTTTATGACCTGGGGCAGTTTGGTCCTGCCGGATGCTTGTGTATGCTCCTGCCACGTTTATGGCTAACCATTATAAGAATACTGCCCATGACCCAGAGCTTTGACGCGCTGAGCCCCTCGATGGAGGCTGGGCGGGTTATCCGCAAGCAATTCGCCACCGAACTGACGGTCGAGCGTACGCGCCTGCTGTACCAGGGGTCGTTGCTGCCGACTTTATTCATGTTGTTGAACGGTCTGGTCTGCGCCTGGTTGCTCTGGAGCCCGCAGCGCTACCTGCTGGTCAGCATCTGGCTGGTGTGGTTGATGGCCCTGGTGGCCTTGCGCGTGATCCAGGTGGCGGCCTTCGACTCGGCGATGCCCAGCCGTCAGGCCCAGCCGATCTGGCGTCGGACTTTCCTGCTGGGCTCGGCGGTCAGCGGCCTGACCCTGGCCTGCGCCGGCATCGCCCTGGTGCCCACCGACAGTTTTCTCGAACAGGCCTGGGTCTTCGGCCTGATCGGCGCCGCGACCCTCTCCGCCAGCGTGGCCTACGCCGTGAGCATCCCGGCGTTCCTGACCTTTACCTTGCCCTGCCTGTTGCCGGCCATCGTCTATCTGTTCTGGGGTGGCACCGAGGAACAACAAGGCTGGGGCTGGCTCGGGCTGATCCTGCTGGTGTCGCTGAGCGTGGTGGCCTTGCAGGTCAATCGGCTGATCCGCCGCGGCCTGTTGCGACGTTTCCAGAACCAGGCGCTGATCGAAAGCCTGCAACAGGCGCACACCCGCAGCGAACAACTCAATCTCGAACTGGCGCGGGAAATCGAGCAGCGTCGCCGCGCCGAACAGGAACTGCGCGACGCCCAGGTCGGCCTGGAAAGCCGGGTGGTCCAGCGCAGCCTGGAACTGGATGTGGCGAACAAGGCCCTGAGCAAAAGCGAAACGCGCCTGGCCCTGGCATTGCAGGCCAGCGCCCTCGGGCTGTGGGACTGGAACCTGCAGACCGACGAAGTGCATCACACCCAGCTCAAGGAGCTGTTCGGCCTCGACCCGGAATACGTGACGGCCATGCTCAGCCACCTCAAGCCGCGCCTGCACCCCGAGGATGTGCCGGCGCTCAAGCGCGCGCTGGTGGAGCATCTGAAGGGGCGTACCGAGGATTACCTGATCGAGTACCGGGTGCGGCATGGCGATGGTCACTGGGTCTGGATCGAAGACCGCGGCCGGGCGGTCGAGCGCTCCACCAACGGTCGGGTGTTGCGCATGGTCGGCACCCGTCGCGATATCAGCACGCACAAGGACCAGGAAGCCCTGCGCCAACTGGCCGCGACGGTGTTCGAGGCGGCCAGCGAAGGTATCGTGATTTTCGACCCCAATTACGTCCTGCTGGCCATCAACCAGGCCTTCAGCCGGGTGACCGGTTACCTGCTCGAGGACATGCTCGGGCGCAATGTGGTCGACCTACCGGGCAGTCGTGATGCCCGGCGTCACTATTCGACCATCCGCCAGGCCCTGGAGCAGCACGGCAGCTGGCAGGGCGAACTGGTGGAGGCGCGCAAGAACGGCGAGCTGTATCCACAATGGCTGCAACTGAATGTGGTGCGGGATACGCGGGGCAATGTCAGTCATATTGTCGGCTTCTTCGCCGATCTGTCGGCCCGTCGCGAGTCCGAAGAGCGCATGCGCTACCTGACCCACTACGACGAACTGACGGGGCTGGCGAACCGTTCGTTGTTCCGCGAGCGCCTGTACGAGGCCCATCAGCAAGTGCGCCAGGGTGGCCGCAGTCTGGCGTTGCTGCACATCAACCTGGACCGTTTCAAACTGCTCAACGACAGCCTCGGCCATGAAATCGCCGACCAGCTGTTGCAGCAGATGGCCCGGCGCCTGGTCAATGCCTTGCCGGAAGCCAACACCATCGCCCGTTTGTCCGGGGATGAGTTCGCCGTGTTATTCGATGCCTACGGCAACCTCTCCAGTCTGGCAAGGGTGGCGACCCGCCTGCTCGGCAAGTTGCGGGTGCCGGTGACCATCGACGAGCATGAACTGGTGGTCAGCGCGTCCATGGGCATCAGCCTGTTGCCGGACAATGCGCGGGAAATACCGGTGCTCCTCAGCCAGTCGAACATTGCCATGCAACATGCCAAGCACCTGGGCGGGAACAATTTCCAGTTCTACACCGAGAGCCTGCAAGCCAGCACCCTGGAGCGCCTGCAACTGGAGAACCAGCTGCGCAAGGCCATCGAAGAGCGGCAACTGAGCGTCTTCTACCAACCCAAGCTGTGCCTGTCCACTGGGCGGATGAATGCCGCCGAGGCGCTGGTGCGCTGGGAGCATCCGACCCTGGGCCAGGTGCCGCCGGCGGACTTTATCGGCCTGGCCGAGGAAACCGGGTTGATCGGGCCGATCGGTGAATTCGTCCTGCGCCAGGCCTGCTGGCAGGCGTGCGAGTGGCAGCGCGACGGGCTGGCGCCGATCCGGGTGTCGGTGAACCTGTCGGTGCATCAGTTGCGCCAGGGCAAGCTGGTCAGCCTGGTGCGCCAGGTGCT
>Ga0209888_1000212_pt1 | contig 36555 bp, 30 predicted proteins | sample OrgsoiDNA_201059_FD_185807 | JGI IMG/M metagenome (GOLD analysis project Ga0209888, IMG submission 185807) | Permafrost soil microbial communities from the Arctic, to analyse light accelerated degradation of dissolved organic matter (DOM) -... | ecosystem: Environmental > Terrestrial > Soil >...
CCCGTCCACCATCAAAAAAGCGTTATCACACATGAGCCTGAAGGTTCTGATATCAAAATGACAGGGTAATAAACAGGAGTTTATATGTGGGTAATTCCATGGAAAAAATCGCTTATCGCACTGGCTATGCTCTCCAGCACCCCGCTGTATGCCGCCTCCAGCCCGGCGGTAGAAGCCCAAAACGGTATGGTCGTGACCTCACAGTATCTGGCATCACAGGTCGGCGTTGATATCCTGAAAATGGGCGGCAACGCCATCGATGCCGCCGTCGCTGTCGGCTATGCACAGGCCGTCGTCAATCCATGTTGCGGCAATATCGGTGGTGGTGGCTTTATGACGGTGCATCTGGCCAACGGCAAAGACACCTTCATCAACTTCCGTGAAACTGCCCCCGCAGCGGCCAGCGCCGACATGTATCTCGACGCCGACGGCAAAGTGAAGAAAGACGCCAACCTGTATGGCTATCTGGCTGCTGGCGTACCGGGCACGGTGCTGGGAATGGATACCGTGCAGAAAGAATACGGCACACTGACACGTGAACAGGTGATGGCACCCGCGATCAAACTGGCTCGCGAAGGTTTTGTGCTGACGCGCGCGGATACCGACATTCTCGATACCAAGGTCACTCGCTTCAAAGAAGATCCGGAAGCTGCACGCATATTCCTGCGCAAAGATGGCACTGCCCTGCAGCCAGGTGACAAACTGGTGCAAACCGATTTAGCCAACACGCTCGAATCAATTTCCCAACACGGGCCGGATGCTTTCTATAAAGGCAAAATTCCGGCTGCAGTCGAAGAAGCAGCGAAAAAAGGCGGAGGTATTCTGACAGCTGCCGATTTCGCAAACTACAAGGTCACCGAGGACGCCCCAATTACCTGTAGCTACCGCGGCTACAAATTCGTTTCCGCTCCACCGCCAAGCTCCGGCGGCGTGACGATGTGTGAAATCCTCAATATCATCGAAGGCTATGATCTAAAAAGCATGGGCTTTAACTCGGCAGCCTCGGTTCACACGTTGACCGAAGCCATGCGCCACGCGTACATGGACCGTAATACTTATCTCGGCGATCCAGAGTTCGTGAAAAACCCGATCGACCGCTTGGTCAGCAAAAGCTACGCCGAAGAAATTCGTAAAAAAATCGAAGCGGATAAAGCCACACCCTCAACCCAGGTCCAGCCCGGCATGGAGCCGCACGAAAAACCAGAAACGACGCATTATTCCATCGTCGACAAAATGGGTAACGCCGTCTCCACCACCTACACCATCAACGGCCTCTTTGGCTCTGTGGTCATCGCCCCTGGCACGGGTTTTTTCCTCAATGACGAAATGGACGATTTCACAGTGAAAGTCGGTGAAAAAAACCTCTTTGGCCTGGTGCAGGGCATTAAAAACTCTATTGCCCCCGGTAAGCGCCCACTATCGTCAATGAGCCCGAGTTTAGTGACCAAAGATGGCAAGATCTTTATGGTTCTCGGCTCGCCGGGTGGCTCACGCATCATCACGATTACGCTACAAACCGCGATTAACGTCATTGATTACGGCATGCCACCGCAGGAAGCCGTCAATGCACCACGAATTCACCATCAGTGGCTACCGGACGAAGTGTATTACGAGCAGCGCGGCGTTTCACAGGACAGCCTTAATATTCTGGCGAAGATGGGCTACAAGATGGTTGAGCAAACTCCGTGGGGCGCGGCAGAGCTGATTCTGGTGGGGTTACCGGGCGCTGCGGGCGTGACGTCGGCCACTTCAGGTAATGACTCGGCGGTATCGGGCAAAGTGCGTGAGGGCTATCTGTATGGCGCGAATGATGTGCGGCGACCAGCGGGTGCCGCCATCGGCTATTAGCTTTCATCCTTCACGCTGTCTCGGCGTTGGTTGCCTTGATATACAGTGAGAAAAATTCGGGTAATAAACTCTGTAAAAAAGCCCCCGATATCATGAGGATATCAGGGGCTTTTTTTCATCTTAATGTGAGCGTTTACTTAGCTTTCGTTCCCCGCCGTCAACGCTTCTTTCTTTCGGTCATTACGCAGCTTGAACGCATAACCCACCAACAGTACTGCTACCCATACCAGACCGACATACAGCGAAACGCGGGTGGTTGGGAAGTAACCAATCAGACCAATGATAAAGAACAGGAAAATAATGCCAAATACCGAGGTGTAAATCCCGCCACGCAGTGGAAACTCCAGCTCTTTAACCTGCTGTTTACTCAGCTTGCGGCGAAAAGCGATCTGCGAGAACAAGATCATAATCCACACCCAGACGGTCGCGAAGGTCGCCAGTGAAGCGATGACCAGGAACACGCTGGCCGGCATGATGTAGTTGAGGTAAACCGCCACCAACAGCGCCGCCATCATCACCAGAACCGTGACCCACGGTGTACCCAGACGCGAAACCTTACTGAACATTTTAGGTGCCTGTCCCTGTTTCGCCATGCCATGCAGCATGCGGCCAACGCCGAACACGTCGCTATTAATGGCAGAAAGGGAGGCGGTGATCACCACGAAATTCAGAATACCGGCCGCCGCGGTAATGCCCATATGCTGGAATGTCAGTACGAATGGACTACCCTGAGTGCCCACCTGATTCCATGGGAAAATCGACATAATGACAAACAGCGTACCTACGTAGAACACCAAGATACGCAGCGGAACGGAGTTAATCGCTTTGGGGATTGATTTCTTAGGGTCTTCTGCCTCACCGGCCGTAATACCAATGATTTCAATGCCCCCGTAGGCAAACATCACCAGTTGCAGAGATAAGATAGTCCCCATGATCCCCTGGCTGAAGAACCCGCCGTGGCTCCACAGATTGTGGATACCCGTTGCCTGCCCACCGTTGCCGATACCCCAGAAGATAATACCAAAGCCCGCCACAATCATGATGATAATGGTTAAGACTTTGAAGAAGGAGAACCAGAACTCCAGCTCGCCAAAGACCTTAACGCTCACCAGATTAATTGCGCCGATAATCAGCACCACGCTGAGCACCCAGGTCCACTGGGGTACATCAGGGAACCAGACGCCCATATAAATGCCGAACGCCGTCACATCAGCAATTGCTACGATCAGGATTTCAAAACAGTAGGTCCAGCCAGTGATGTATCCGGCCATTGGCCCGAGATAATCCTGCGCATAACGCGAGAAAGAACCACTCTGTGGGTTGTTAACAGACATCTCGCCAAGGGCACGCATAATAATGAATGCGATAATCCCGCCGATCAGATAAGCCAGCAGCACACTGGGACCGGCCATTTTGATCGCTTCGGCCGAACCGTAAAACAGCCCGGTGCCAATGGCCGATCCGAGGGCCATAAAACGGATATGCCGGGTAGTCAGACCGCGCTTAAGCTTAGTCGCAGGCGGCTCTTTCTCAACAGACGGTTGCTCAACTGATTGCTGCATGTGAATTAATCCAATTCCTGTTTTCATCAAAACTGATGAGAGGCTTTACTCAAACCAATGAAAAAGCCACGGAAGGGATCCCGTGGCCTGTTTGGCGAAAATCAATTATACGTTCTAAACATCAGTCGCGTGAACCATCAATACCGATCACTGATGAGCCGTCACGCTACGCGGACCACTGATTTTGTCATAAATACCGACCAGAACCAGCATCACCAGCGAAGGCGGCAACCATGCTAAACCCTGCGCTGCAAGCGGCAGATGAGAAGTCCAGGCTGGCATAAGGTCTGCCAGGGCAGACGCTTTAATGCCATCAATAACGCCGAATAAGAAGCTGACCAGCATCACAGGTGCAACAATACGGGTGGTACTATTCCACCAGCGCAGTGTGAAGCTCAGTACCACCAGCGCAATACACGGAGGGTAAATTGCGGTCAGTACCGGAATGGAGATCTGAATCAGGTGGCTCAGCCCAAGGTTCGACACCAACATTGAGAACAGACCCAGAATAAATACCAGCGTCTTATAAGAGAGCGGCAGATATTGCGCAAAGAACTCAGCACAGGCACAGGTCAGGCCCACCGCCGTCACCATGCAGGCAACGAAAATCAGTGCGGCCAGGAAGAAGCTGCCGACACCACCGAAGGTATGCGCGACATAAGCATGCAGGATCACTGCGCCATTAGTCGCATCCGGTACCAAAGAGGCACTGTTTTCACCGAGTTTAAACAGGCTCAGGTAGACCAGCATCAAGCCCACACCGGCAATCAAACCTGCCAAAACAGTGTAACGGGTCAGCAATTTTGCATCGGTTACGCCGCGTGAACGCGCTGCATTCACAATGACAATACCAAAGACCATGGCACCCAGCGTATCCATAGTCAGATAGCCATTCACGAAACCGGTGGAGAATGGTACAGCCTGATAGGCTTCGGTGGCCGGAATGCTTTGACCCGCAGGCCACAACACGGCGGCAATACCCAGCACACCCAACGCCACGATTTTCAATGGCGCAAGGAAGTGACCGACGGTATCCAGCAGTTTCCCAGGGTAAAGGGAGATGCCAATCACCAGCGCAAAGTAGATCACGCTATAGATGAACAGTGGAAGCGGGCCGTCGCCGGTGAGAGGAGCAATACCCACTTCAAAAGAGACCGTTGCAGTACGTGGCGTAGCAAACAGCGGGCCCACAGCGAGGTAGCAAACCGTGGCCAGCAGTATACCGGCAGCACGGCCAATTGGTGTGCTCAGGGCGTCAACACCGCCACCGACGCGCGCCAGCGCGATCACCGTCATGACAGGGAGCCCCACCGCTGTCACCATAAAGCCGGCAGCTGCCCACCAGACTTCATGCCCAGCCTGTAAACCGACCATCGGTGGGAAAATAATATTCCCGGCACCGACGAATAAGGCGAAGGTCATAAAACCCAGCGCCAGAATATCTTTGCTTGCTAAACGAGTACTCATGATTGGTGTCGTGTTGCCTGTTCAAATGAATAAAAGTGACCGTTGCTGGCACCCTGCTCTTTCGACATGAGGTAACGCCGCGATACGCGATCGTTAACATCAATGTGAGGGCAGAAAGGAGCTTATAAACGCTGGATGATATGCAGATAAAGATGTTGTTATACAGGGAATATCGAGCGACAGCGGGGGCTAAGGTAAACGTTTATAGTGCGGAAAGGCAAGTCGAGATCCAAAAAGCAGAGTCTTAAACCAGATAATTACGATAAAGCAGTAAATACCACTAAATAAGCGTTAAAACACATCACATGATATGTATGATTTATAAGCAATCGAAGCACAAGATATGCGCATTTGACATTAAAAGTGCGTGAAACCACCAGATTTTGGTTATTTCACGCACGTTTATAAAGTGTTAACGAGAGGTTAAACTACTGATTTTTCAGCTCACCAGATGCGGGCTGCAATATCCACGACCAGTTTCAGTTTTTCCCACTGCTGCTCCTCGCTCAGGCTGTTACCCTCTTCCGTTGAGGCAAAACCGCACTGCGGGCTCAGGCAAATCTGGTTAATATCAAGGAATTCGGCGGCTTCTGCCAGACGGCTCTCCACGGTTTTCGCCAACTCCAGTTCACCTGATTTGGTGGTGATTAACCCCAGCACAGCCTGCTGATGGCCCGGCTTAATAAAACGTAAAGGCTCGAATCCACCGGAACGTTCGTTGTCATATTCCAGGAAGAAAGCATCGATATTAACGCCGCCGAACAGAATTTCCGCCACCGGCTCATACCCGCCTTCAGAGATCCAGGTCGACCGGAAGTTGCCGCGACAGACGTGCAAACCAATCACCAGATCGTCCGGTTTACCGGTGATGGCTTTGTTCAGCACATCGGCGTAAGTGCGTGCTAACTCTTCAGGTGAATCACCCCGTTCGCGGATTTGCTTCTTCTGATCTTCAGAACACAGGTAAGCCCAGACGGTATCGTCGAGTTGCAGATAACGGCAGCCAGCATCGTAGAACGCGTTGATCGCGTCACGGTACACCTGCGCCAGATCGTCAAAGTAGGTTTTCAAATCCGGGTAAATCTCTTTGCTGATGGCATCACGGCCACCGCGGAAATGCATCACGCTTGGGCTCGGGATCGTCATTTTCGGCGTAGCGGAACCGCTGATGCTTTTCAGAAAGCGGAAATCCTCCAGCATCGGGTGGTTACTAAAGCCCAGTTTGCCGGTGACCTTAATGCTGCGCGCTTTGGTCTGTACGCCGTTGAACTGAATCCCCTGAATCGCATCGTAACCTTCCACGCCGTCCAGCCCTTCGAAGAAATCGAAATGCCACCACGCCCGGCGGAACTCACCGTCAGTAACCACTTGCAAACCGGCTTCCCGTTGCAGCTCAACGACACGGCGAATCTCATTATCCTCAATCGCCCGCAACTGGCCTGCATCAATCTCACCCGCCTGAAATTGCTTACGGGCTTGCTTGATCGCTGCGGGGCGCAAAAGACTGCCAACGACATCAGCACGGAATGGAGGAATAGTACGTTGCATGAAAATCTCCTGAAGTCACCTCACACCATGAGCGGGAAGCAAATGATTTACAAAGTGAATAGTTACCTGAAGTTACATTAAGCCATCTGGATGGCTAAACATCCTTAATGCCATCCTGTCATGCAAAGGATTTATCGACAAACGAGGATTTTTCATGGGGTATGAAGGAAATTCATGATGCAGGTGAGATTTACACAGGATAAAAAAGCTGCTTGCTCAGCAGCTTTCCGGTTACTCAGGATGTCTGACCCTTACTCCGCTGCTGTGCCCTGCTGGAACAATCAACCGTTGTGGCAGCGTGAACATAAACCGGGTGCCGGTGCCGACTTCACTGATGATATCCAGTTTGGCATTGTGATGGCTGAGTGCATGTTTAACGATCGCGAGCCCCAGTCCGCTGCCGCCGGTCTGGCGTGAACGGGCCTTGTCCACGCGATAGAAACGCTCAGTCAGACGCGGTAAATGCTGTGGTTCGATGCCAGGACCATTATCGCTGACCTGGAATTGTGCGCCGAGGGGCGTCTGCTGCCAGCTCACTTCAACCCGTGTGCCTGACGGCGTATGGTTAACCGAGTTGTAAACCAGATTCGACACCGCGCTGCGCAACTGATCTTCATTGCCAAATACCTGCAATTTATCATTAACGCGAAACACGATATCGTGACGACCACTGCTCAGGGTTTGCACTTCTCGTTCGAGCATTCCCAGCATCAGCGGCATATCCACCCGCTCATTAAGATCAATATTCGTGGCCGCCTCAATGCGCGAGAGCGTCAGCAGTTGCTTAACCAGTCCGTCCATGCGACGGGTCTGCTCCTGCATGGTGTCCAGCGCTTTACTGCGAAAAGGTTCTTCCAGCTTCTCGTCTTCCATCATCTCTAAATAGCCCTGTAACACCGTCAACGGTGTACGTAATTCATGGCTGACGTTGGCAAAGAAGTTACGGCGGGCACCTTCGAGTTGGCGCATCTGGGTCACATCGCGCGCCACCATCAGCAACTGCCCTTCTGAATAAGGCATAACGCGAAACTCTACGTAGTGATCGTTGTTCAGCTGTAAATTCAGGGCACGATCAAATTCGCGGGCCTGAACCCAGGCGCGAAATTCAGGGTAACGTAACAAGTTGAAAATATGCTGTCCGTTATCTTCCGGCCAGCGAAAGCCCAGCAGGTCCTGTGCCAGACCGTTACACCAGAAGATATTGCCCTCTTCCGTCGCCAGCACCACCGCATCAGGCAGTGATTCAGCCCCGCTGCGAAAACGTTTAATCAGTTGACCAAGCTCACGCCGGCGCCGACGGTTACGCATCTGCATCTGGTTGAGGCCATAAAACAGCGGCTCCCAGCTCCAGCGGCCATTAGGTGGGGTAATACTGCGATCGAGCCATAACCAGTGAGAAAGTTTCAATTGGTTATAATAATTCCAGCCCAGCGCCACCAGCAGCGACGCAAAAAGCAACCAGCCAAAGTGGCCGAAGAAAATACCGATGATCAGCGCCGGCAGGCAGAACAGAAACAGTTCTCCGGCCAGCCGTTTCCAGGACAGACGTTCTAACACACAGATTCCCCGCCAGTTGTTCACTACCCTAAATAATTCGCGTCATCCAGAGGCGCACCAACACGCCTGCTGCTTGAATTACGACGGGTATTAGTAGCGCGTTGAGAACCGGTATCCGGTCCCGCGCACGGTTTGAATCATCCGGTCGTGCCCGCTGGTTTCCAACGCCTTGCGCAGGCGACGGATATGAACATCCACCGTGCGGTCTTCCACATACACGTTAGTGCCCCAGACGTTATTGAGCAACTGTTCGCGGCTGTAAACGCGTTCTGAGTGGGTCATAAAGAAGTGCAGCAGTTTGAACTCGGTCGGGCCCATGTCGAGCGCCTGCTCGTTGGCCATCACGCGGTGTGAGGACGGGTCGAGGATCAGGCCCTGCATGTCGATCACCTCTTCCACCGCCATCGGTGAAATTCGGCGCATGACGGCTTTAATGCGCGCCACCAGCTCCTTCGGAGAGAAAGGCTTGGTGATATAGTCATCAGCCCCTACTTCCAGGCCACGCACCCGGTCTTCTTCTTCGCCGCGCGCCGTCAACATCATGACAGGAATTTCACGCGTTAAGGCTTCGCGTTTGAGGTGTTTGATGAACTGAATACCGGAACCGCCGGGTAACATCCAGTCGAGCAAAATAAGTTCGGGGAAAGGTTCGATTAACCGGGCGATTGCCGAGTCAAAATCTTCTGCTTCAATTGCCTGATAGCCATTCTGTTCCAATACGAAGCAGACCATTTCACGGATCGGAGCTTCATCTTCAACCACTAATATACGTCTAGCCATCGTAGATCCTGCCAATAGGTTAGCGATCAATTGTTTGATTGCGGAGGGCATTATGCGTCAGTTTTGTGACAGATTTATGAAAAAAGAAAAGCCAGCAAACTAAGTGTAGCTAAGCCTTCATTATTGCGTCATGCCACTGAAATGCCGCTTATTTAGCAGGGACAGCGGCCCCCGCAGGCGTTTATACTTTGCGGCATTGTTCGCGATACTACGTCCTGGCACACTTCACTACGGGAGTTTCATGCGCCTGATTCACACCTCCGACTGGCACCTTGGTCAGTACTTCTTTACTAAAAGCCGCGCCGCCGAGCATCAGTCGTTCTTACGCTGGCTGACGGAACAGGTGGAAAATCATCAGGTTGACGCCGTGATTGTTGCTGGGGATATTTTCGATACAGGCTCCCCCCCAAGTTACGCCCGCGAATTGTATAACCGCTTTGTTGTAGAACTGCAACATACCGGCTGTCAGCTGATTGTGCTGGCAGGAAATCATGATTCTGTGGCAACGCTCAATGAATCACGCGAGCTGCTCTCCTGCCTCAATACCCGGGTGATTGCCACCGTTGGCGAAGATCTGTCGCAGCAAATTCTGGTACTCAATCACCGTGATAGCACGCCAGGTGCGGTGCTTTGCGCTATTCCGTTCCTGCGTCCACGCGATTTGATAGCCAGCCAGGCCGGTCAGTCCGGCAGCGACAAACAGCTGGCGTTGCAGGAAGCCATCGCCGCTCACTATGACGCGCTTTATCAGGCCGCGCTGGCTGAGCGCGACCGCCTCGGCGTACCGTTACCGATCATCGCCACCGGCCATCTGACCACCGTCGGCGTCAGCACCTCTGACTCGGTGCGCGACATCTATATTGGCACGCTCGATGCCTTCCCGGCGCAGGCATTTCCGCCGGTAGATTACGTCGCCCTCGGGCACATTCACCGCGCTCAGTGCGTGGCAAAAACGGAGCATATCCGTTACAGCGGCTCGCCGATTGCCCTGAGCTTTGACGAGCTGAGCAAAGTGAAAAGCGTCTATTTACTCGACTTCGACGGCGCAGCGCTCAAGGCGATCGACACGCTGGAGATCCCGCAATTTCAGCCGATGAGGATGATTAAAGGCACGCTCGCCGATATCGAACAGCAGTTAACACAGTTTGCAGATACCGATGCCAGCAAGCCGGTGTGGCTGGATATTGAAGTCGCCACGCAGGATTACCTCAGCGATATTCAGCGTCGTATTCAGGCCCTGACCGCCGACCTGCCGGTAGAAGTAGTCTTACTTCGCCGCAGCAAAGAGCAGCGGCAACACAGTATTTCGCAACAGGAAAAAGAGACGCTCAGCGAACTGAGCGTCAGCGAAGTATTTGAACGCCGCCTGGCGCTGGAAGCCGAAGTGGATGACAGCCGTCAGGCGCGGATGCGCACGATGTTCGCGCAGGTCGTCGAACAGGTACAGAGCGGCACGTCAACCGAAGAGAGCGCACAATGAAAATTCTCAGCCTGCGTTTGAAAAACCTTAATTCTCTGGAAGGTGAATGGAAAATCGATTTCACCGCCGAGCCCTTTGCCAGCAACGGTTTGTTTGCCATCACAGGCCCGACCGGTGCGGGGAAAACCACCCTACTCGACGCCATCTGTCTGGCGCTCTATCACCAGACGCCGCGCCTTAACGTTTCCCCCACGCAAAACGAGCTGATGACCCGTCATACGGCCGAATCGCTGGCTGAGGTGGAATTTGAAGTGAAAGGCATCGGCTACCGCGCCTTCTGGAGCCAGCGCCGCGCTAAAAACTCGCCGGACGGCAATTTACAGGCACCGAAGGTCGAGCTGGCGCTGCTGGCCGACGGCAAAATTCTGGCGGATAAAGTCCGCGATAAACTCGACGCCATTGCCCAATTAACCGGACTGGATTTCGGGCGCTTCACCAAATCGATGATGCTGTCGCAGGGTCAGTTCGCCGCCTTCCTCAATGCCGACGCCAACGACCGCGCCGAACTGCTCGAAGAACTGACCGGCACCGAGATCTACGGCCGCCTGTCTGAACGCGTGTTCGAACAACATAAAGAGGCGCGCGTGGCGCTCGACGGTTTGCATCAACGCATGGCAGGCATCGAGTTGCTTAGTGCAGAACAGCGTCTTGCGCTGGAAGCGCAGCTTAAAGCACTCAACGCGCAGGAAATGAGCCTCAGCCAGCAGGCGCTGCAGCGTCAGCAGGACCTCAGCTGGCTACAACAGTGGCAGCAGGTGCAGCAAAAGCATCAGCAATCGGTGCAACAGCTGGCCGCGACGGAGCACGAAATGGCGCAGGCTGCGCCGCAGTTGCAGCAACTGGCACGCAGCGAACCGGCGGAAAAACTCCGTTCACGACTGAACGATCGCCAGCGCTGTCAGCAGGAAGCCCTGAGTCTGCAACAACAGACCGCACAGCTGATCCAGCAGCAGGAGCAGCAACTTGCGCAGATGACGCCGCTGAAGCTGGCCGCCGAACAGGCGCACAGTGCCCGCCAGAAACAGGCGGAAGACCAGCGCCAGCAGCAGACGCTGATTGAAGAACAGATCCTGCCGCTGGATAACAACATCGCCCTGTGGCAGAAATCGCAAACAGAAACGCAGCGGTCGGTAAACGACGTGCAAAAACAGGTCAGCGAGCAGAATCTCGCGCTGCAACAGCTGACCGAGGAACGCCAGAAACGGGAGGAACAAAGCCGACAGCATCTGACGCGCCATACCGCGCTGACCGACGCGCTGACAGTGCAGCAACAGCGTCAGACGGCGTTGGATAATCAGCATCCGCTGGCGGCGTTGCAGAAACGGCAGGCGGAGCTGACGCAACTGCGGCCGGTGCGCCAGCAATTGTATTCCCTCGCGCAACACTTTCCTCCGCTGAACCGCCGCGTAATGCAGCAAAATGCCGATTTCGCGCAGATCCAGACACAGGTCTTGGAAGAAGAACAGCGGCTGGGCACGATCCGTCTGCAATGCCAGAAGCAGCTGGAACACCTCAACGACGTCAAAGCGCGGCTGAAAAATGAAGAACTGATCGTCAGCCTCACTGCCGAGCGCGCGAATCTGCAAAGTGGCAAAGCCTGTCCGCTGTGCGGTTCGACATCGCATCCGGCGGTAGAAAACTATCAGGACGTGAAACCGTCGGAAACCGCGCAGCGAGTCGAAAAAATGCAGGCCGAATTCGACATGGCAAAAGCCAGCGGTATTGAGCTGGCGGCGAAGATCAAAGGCCTGAAAGAGCAGCAAATGCGCCTCCAAACGCAGCGGGAGCAGGATCAGCAACAGCTGAATGCACAACTCGAAAGCTGGCAGCAACTGAGCGCGCCGCTGAATCTGACCTTCGGGTTACAGGACACGGATGCCGTTCAGCAATGGCTGGAGGAACGCGATCGCGAGGAACAGCAGTCTCAGGATTTGCTGAGTCAGCACGAACAGTTGGCACGTGCGCTGCAACAGGCGAAAGACGCGCTGAATGATGCCGTGAATGCGCAGCAACAAGTGCAGCAGCACACCGCCCTGCTGACCGAGCGCTTCACGCTTATCCAGCAAAGTCAGGTTAAACTTCAGGAACAGCTGGAGCACCTGCAAAAACAGTTTACCGAAGGCGAGAAAACGCTGACGCAGTTGAATGCGCAGCGTCGCGTTCTGTTCGGCGATCGCCAGATTGCTCATGTTCGCGAGCACTTACATCAGCAACAGTTAGCCGCAGAGAAAGCGGTAAGCGACGCGACCGAAGCGCTGAACAAAGCCCAGGAACAGCGCGATAAACTGGCCGGTCAGCTGGCCAGCACGCAACAGCAACTTCAACAGGCTACAGTACGACTGCAACAGGCTGAAAGAGAGTGGCAACAGGCCTTGGACGCCAGCGAGTTTGCCGACGAAGACGCGGTGAAACTCGCCCTGCTTGACGATAGCCTGCGCCAGCAACTTCAGCAGCAAAAAGAGCGTCTGCAACAGCAACTGGCCCAGGCGCAGGCGCTGCTGAACGATGCAAAAGCGACGCTGGACGCTCACCGTCTGGCGCGTCCAGCGCATCTTAGCGAGACCGAGAGTGACCTCACTCAGCTCACCGCAGAGCTGGCGGCACTGACGCAGCAGTTGAAAGCGTTACAGCAGCAGCTTGGCGAAGTCAGCAACCAGCTAAAATTCGACAAAGAGCGCCACAGCGGGCAGCAGGCATTGATTGGCCAAATTGCGCAGGCACAGCTGACCTGTGACGACTGGGGGTATCTGAATACGCTGATCGGCTCCAGTGATGGCGCGAAATTCCGCAAATTCGCCCAAGGGCTGACGCTGGATCATCTGGTCTATTTAGCCAATAAGCAGTTGGAGAAGCTGCACGGCCGCTATCTGTTACAGCGTAAAACCAGCGATGCGCTGGAGTTACAGGTGGTCGATACCTGGCAAGCCGACGCGGTGCGTGACACCCGTACGCTTTCCGGCGGCGAAAGTTTCCTGGTCAGTCTTGCACTGGCGCTGGCGTTGTCGGATCTGGTCAGCGATAAAACCCGTATCGACTCGCTGTTCCTCGACGAAGGTTTCGGCACGCTCGACGCCGATACGCTCGACACCGCGCTTGATGCCCTCGACAGCCTGAATGCTTCAGGGAAAACCATCGGCGTGATCAGTCATGTCGAGGCGATGAAAGACCGCATTCCGGTGCAAATCAAAGTTACCAAAGTGAACGGGTTGGGCGTCAGCCGCCTGAGCAACCAGTTTAAAGTTTGACTCCTTCAGGCCGCTGGCGAAACGCTGGCGGCTTGCACATCCATCGCCCACTTGGCAGTCCTGATGTGGGTTCTACGCACCAGCGCAGTGCGCCTTTCTTTTACCCTCCTGCTGAAATTCCGCTGTGTGCTGTTTATCCACGACATGGCACGGCCTGTGCTTGCGGTTAGGTATACAGATTATGCATAGGCATTGCCCTAACCCGCTGCCATGGCTTTATCACCGCAAAGAGGTCAGCCGATGAAAAACAGTAAACCTGAAACCCACTCAGCTCAGACCCGCCGCCGCCAGCTGATGCAATGGTTGTACATCACCGGTGGCGTCATGACGCCCGGCGGTATGATCCCCACCACCGTTTTTACTGTCGCTGACAGCGAGGCATGTGAAATATTTAAGAATAGGAGGAGGCAGTAGCCGCTGACTGCGGCCACTGACGCGGGCCGGTGATTTCCGGTGAGTATTGTGGCTCGAGCGATAACCTGGGCGTGACGAGTACGCTGGGTATCCACGCCGGTGACAGGCCATATCGAACGGTCTGCTTAGGTGATCCGGCAGACCGTTTTCTTTTTTTTGGGGAGGAATAAAAGATTTAGAGTGTGAATCTACCTTGCGGCCATAACCATGCCGCGCCGCGAACGCCGCTGGAATCACCATGGGTGGCTTTAAGGATTGGCGTTTCGCATTCACCGCCGAATACCCACTGTTTTAATAACAGAGGAACGGTCTGATACAGGCGGTCAACGTTGCTCATGCCACCACCGAAGACAATAACGTCCGGGTCCAGGATATTCACCACGTTCGCCAGCGCCTTGGCTAAACGACGTTCGTAACGGCCAAGCGCCAGTTCAGCGACCGGATCGCCGCCGTTGGCGAGCTTAATAATTTCAGCACCTTTCAAACGTTGGGTTGAGAGACGGAAATAATCCTCCTCAAAACCGGTACCTGAGCAGAAGGTTTCAACGCAACCTGATTTTCCGCAGTAACAGGGGACTTCCTGCGCGAAGCGGATTTCGTCTTCATCGGGCCACGGCAGCGGGTTATGCCCCCACTCTCCGGCGTTACCATTGCCGCCTGCGTGGGCTTCAGCATTCAATGCAATACCGGATCCGCAGCCGGTGCCGATGATCACCGCAAACACTGTTTTCCTTCCTGCGCCTGAGCCGTCGGTAGCTTCTGACACCGCCAGGCAGTTGGCGTCGTTAGCGATGCGCACTTCACGCCCTAACAGCGTGGCAAGGTCTTCATCCAGTTGCTGACCGTTCAGCCACACTGAATTGGCGTTTTTAACTTTGCCGGTAAACGGCGACAGAGTGCCCGGGATCCCCAGCCCCACGCTGCCGCGATGGCCGGTGGCTTTCTCGGCGTCCAGCACCAGGCCTTCAATGGCTTTCAGGGTCTTTTCATAATCGTTGCGTGGTGTGTCTACACGCTTGCGGAACAGTTCATGGCCTTCATCCGACAACGCGATTACTTCAATTTTTGTTCCACCTAAATCAATGCCAATTCGCACGGGTGCCTCACTTGGTTGGTGTCTGCGGTTCAGGGTGTACAGGTTAATCAGTGTAGAACCCAAAGGCGGTTGTGCGGGAAGATTTCCTAACGACGCACGCCGCTCAATTGGGTATCATGCCGCCCTGCATTCTATAAATCAGCGTACCACGGGTGCGCACGGACAGGGATAACATCATGTTATGGTTTAAAAATTTGTTGGTCTACCGTTTGAGCCGTGAAGTCTCTTTGTCTGCCGACGAGATGGAAAAGCAGTTAAGCGCCTTCACCTTTACACCTTGCGGCAGTCAGGACATGGCGAAGACCGGTTGGGTCTCACCGATGGGTTCTCACGGCGGTGATGCGCTGACTCACTCACACAATGGTCAGATCTTGCTGTGTGCCCGTCAGGAGCAGAAGATCCTGCCCTCTCCGGTGATCAAACAGGAGCTGCAGGCGAAGATCGACCAGATCGAAGGCGAACAGCACCGTAAGCTGAAAAAAACCGAGAAAGACTCGCTGAAAGATGAAGTGCTGCACACCCTGATGCCGCGCGCGTTCAGCCGTTTCAGCCAGACCTATATGTGGATCGACACCGTTAATGATCTGATCATGGTCGATGCCGCCAGCGCTAAGAAAGCCGAAGACATGCTGGCGTTGCTGCGTAAAAGCCTGGGCTCACTGCCTGTCGTTCCGCTCACTATGGAAAGCCCGATTGAGCTGACGCTGACCGAATGGGTGCGTTCTGGCGAAACGCCGGCTGGTTTTACTTTACAGGATGAAGCTGAGCTGAAAGCCATTCTGGAAGAAGGCGGCGTGATCCGCTGTAAAAAACAGGCACTGGTCAGCGACGAAATCGCCACGCATATCGAAAACGGTAAGCTGGTCACCAAACTGGCCGTGGACTGGCAGGAACGCATCGCCGTGGTGCTGGCCGATGACGGCAGCATCAAGCGTCTGAAGTTCAGCGATGTGATCCGTGAACAGAATGATGATATTGACCGCGACGATTTCGCGCAGCGTTTCGATGCAGACTTTATCCTGATGACCGGTGAGATTGCCGCACTGATCAAAAATCTGGTCGAAGCTTTGGGCGGCGAAGCACAACGCTAATAGACCCGCTATAAATAGACCCGTCATACTTCACATCGCAGGTGCGTTGGCTGCGCTCGCTCACCCGAATCACTTACCTGAGTAAGTGTATCGGGGTTCGTTCACTTGCCGCCTTCCTGCAACATGAATTATTTAGGGTATAAACCGGCCCAATAAAAAAGGACGCAAATGCGTCCTTTTTTATTGCTCACCGTATACGGTAAGTCATTATTTATTCAGGTATTTGCACAGGTAGGCGGTAGGTTCAACAACTTGCAGGTTGAACTCACTGTGGCCCGGCACATAGAATTTTTCACCCGGCATAAATACCTGCCAGTCCAGCGAGCCTGGAATTAATACTTTCAGCGAGCCAAGTACGACGGTCATCTCTTCAGGTTTCTCAGTACTGAAGGTGTACTCCCCTTTCTCCATCACGCCGACGCTGGCTGAACAACCGGCGCTGTCGCTGTCAAAACCAATCGACTTTACCTTCCCTGCAAAATACTCATTATTTTTCAACATAGATTGGCCCTTCGCGATAAGTTTCAGAATCTCCATATTAGGGTTAGAAAAGGGCTGCTGTCACTGATTATTGTTGGTTTATGGATGAGTCCGGAGGCATGCCGCAAAGGCAAGACACTGATTTGATTTTATTGAGAGGCAGTGCCATTGTGGGCAGTTGCAACCTGCTGCATATTGAGACATCGCCCTTCATTCAGAAAAAGCAACCTGCATAAAAAAGGCCTGAAGATCAGGCCTTTTTACATTTCTCAACCAGCGTCAGACAATCAGCTCTGCGGCCAATTTGGCCACCAGCACGTTAGAAAGCAAAACCGGTATCCCGAGTTTACTCTGCAACAGATCGCCGTGCAGGCGATGGTAGCCGATGCAGTCGAGCACCACCACTTGCGCGCCCTGTTCTTCCAGCGCCAGTGCGGCTTTGGTCAGTTTTTCTTCATCCGCCAGATAGGGACTGGCGACGGCAAAACAGGGGGCTTTAGGCAGCTTCGACCATTTGATGGACTGCTCAGCAATCTGTGATTCGACCGGTACCACAATCCCAACCTGATGCGTGCCAACAATGGCGCGGATCAGTGGCGGAATAATGCGGTCCGGCTCAAGCAACATCGCGTTCTGCGCCTGCAAACCATGGAACACTCCGGTACAAAGCAGCAGGATCGTTTCACAGCCAAGCGCTTCCAGCCCGTCTATCTTCTCCTGTAATCCCTGCTCGACACGGTACGAACCCAGTATGACCTGGGTGCCGTCCAGTAAGCGTGAAACCAGCTGTGGCTCGCCCTCTGCGGGCGAATAACGCTGCTCAATTTGCTGCGCCGTCATGCCGTCGAGCAGACCAATGTGAGTTACCGACTCTTCAGGAAGATATTCCGACAGCAACGGCATAATGTCGCTGCGGGGGGCCTGACCAATAGTTAAGGTCGCAAAGGATGTCATCATAATGATCAATTCCGGCTTTGCAGGTGGCGCAGGCTTCCGTATAGCGTCAACAACAGTTGATATTCGTCGGCATCAAAGAACTGACAGGTGCCGCGCCCAAACTCTTTCGCTACTTCGACAGCAAATTTCGCCGCCAGTGCGATGTCAACTTCATGGCTTGCGCCCGTTCCGCAGCCCGGTACAACCGATTCTGCGGTAATTGCCACACCGACGACGGGAACGTCAGTTGCCGTTGATGGTTGCAGAATGCTGTTCAGGTGGTGAACACCGTTGCCATATGGCGTGATGTCCTGCGTAGTGATCGGGAAAGTCACGGCCGGTTTGCCGGTTGTCATCTCCATGATACGCAGCAGATCTTCAGAGATCCGCAGGATGTAACCCTCTTTCACCGTCGGCGATATCGCAAAGCCTTTGTGATTGATGATGCGGTTACCTTTGGTGGTATCGATGGACAAAATCGCGTCCACACCTTCCACCACTTCGTTGTCATTCATGGTGACGTCGTCGATTGGCGAGTCCATGAAATCTACCGGGTCATGCGGCCGCGTGGGGGCATTGGGGCAGATATGGGTCGTGATGATCACGTCACCGTCGAGGACATCGCCTTTGCGTTGCATGTCAGCCAGCTTTAACGCGCTGCTGACGGCTGCGATGGCACCGTCGGCATCCGAGACCACGCCGATACGCGTCGGACGCGCACCAATACCGCCCAGACGGCCGATAATACCCAGCGTCGGCGCACTGCCTCCCCGGCTTTTTCCCTGGCTGCCGGGCACGGTGATACGTACAAAATCGGTGCCCCCTTTCGGGCCGTCGGCACGGTGCGTACTCGCGGTGACACCGGGATATCCGGCGAACAAGTCCACTACGTCCTGACCGCTGACGTAAGCACTGTCGATCACTTCAAACACGGTCAACGTCTGTTGCAAACTCATCATGCTTTCCTCTTAAAACATCGCGGCAGGCGCTGCTTGAGCGCATCAACCAAAACTGCCGCGAGGTAGGTTCAGCTTTTCATTTCAGCGTTTGATTTCGCAAAGGCATGAATGATCAGTCTGTTTTTTTCATATGGCTTAAAAGCCCTGGTGTTAACGCACTATTACTTGGTTTTGGCACTGAAAATCGAGTTAAAGAAGCTGTACAGGGCATCACCGGCAATAAAACCAGCAGCCAGAATTTCCATCGGCGTACGCCCTTTTTCACCCCAGATACGGATGATGATAATACGCAGCACGATACCGGTTATGACGGCCCAACCGGCCATCACGCTGTTAATCAGCAAGCCTGTTGCCAGCAGAACACCAAGTTGACGCTTAGGTCCGCCGATAAGCTGAATAAGTGCGCCAGGGATCGCCCAAATCATCAGACTGTAAGCAATGCCTGGCTGAGCACCGGCCTGAATAGTTTTGGCATATACGCGGGCAACCGGCGGTACCAGGTCTTGCGCGAAGTAACCGATGTGCGCAAACCAGACCACCGGGATGGCAATCACAAAAGCGATCAGTGCCGCAAACAGCTGGATACGTCGCCCGGTGAGTTCCGCCTGCAAATCTTTACCATAACCACGCAGGATAAAGCCGGCTTTGAGGTCAAAACCCATATCGGCAAAGGCAGGTCCTGTGGCAGCGGTAAAGCCGGTCAGCACGCACAGTGCCAGCGGCGGGAAACCAATCAGAATGCCGACAATAAGGGTGATTAAAGCGACGGCAAAGGCCGGGAACCAGCCAGAGTGCATCGCGGCAATGCCAACGATCAGTTCATGGAAAAAGGCAGCGAAAGCGGCATAAACAATGAAAGCAATCAGCATGCCGATCGACATTTCGCTGTACAAACCGCCTGCCAACGCTAATAGCGCGGCGATGGCAATATAGCCCACGGCGCCAAGCCCAAGCGCTTTACGCACTTCGGTTGCCGGTTGCGTAAAGCGGGTTTTGGCGTCGGCGTTCTTCGCGCGCACCACCTGAATCACCTGAATCAGTGACACCAGCCCCGCGCCCACCATCATGCCGTGCGGAATGTACATGGCGCTAAGATCCAGTCCGGCAATCGGCTGTGCGTAAGCGCGGATCAGCAAACCTATGCCGAACATGCTCAATGCCCAGATGTTGCCGATGAATGCCGTACCGAAAGCCGCCATCGGAATTTTAAGCATCGCACCACCGAGGCCAATCACCACGCCCACCACCAGCAGCCAGGCCTGACGCCCGCCTTTGTCACCGGCTTTAATCGCCTCAGCAGCGGCTACACCCGGTGGCCACGCATTACTGGCCGGGAAGACTTTGGTATCAAACAAACGGTAAAGCAGATAGGCATCCAGCAGCATGGCAACCGAAACACCGATAAACATCGGCAGAATTAACTGAGGCTGGCCCATGACATAAGGAATGGCAATCGGCATCAGCAGGCTGTTGGCGGCACCGAAGGTCGCGGAGGAGATAACTGTCTGCGCCAAATTTTGCGTATGTATAGAGCGGTAACGCTGGAAGGCCTGCATCGGGACACGCGCCAACAGCATGGCAAAAAGCGCACCGATGATTGACGTATTGGGCGTAACACCCAGCGTGGTGATCAACTGCACACCGATGATTGCGCCCAATATAGAGAGCAAAATCATGACCAATAGCGTGCCAATATCCCTGAGGGGATTTTGATTATTATTCTGCAGATCCTGTTCTGACATAACGGCCCCTGAGATTGGTGCAAATAAACGCGTTACTTTTCATGCCTGAGAATAACTTTATTCATCGGCGTTCAGTCGGGCGCGGTATCGGTCTATTGCCAATACTCGTCACCTAATTTTTCAGCTAACTGCTGAGTGACGGCGATCAGACCCTCTTTAATTCCGGCGGGGATATCACGGCCTTCCTGAGGAGAAGGAAACGATAAACACAGCCCCACCATCTCATTACGATGCTTATTCGTAATACTGGTGGCGAGGGTGCTAATACCTTGCAACGTCTCATTGCAGGCATGCGACACGCCTTTTTCCCGGATCTCAGCAAGTCGGGCTAAAAGTGCCTCTAAAGTTTGCGGAGAATTGACTGAATTGACCCGGTAATCCGTGCCAAAACGTTGAATAACGTCACTGTCGCTATACCGGGCGAGGATCGCACGCCCGATGGCTGTTTCATGCGCCGGAAGCAGACTGCCTGCGGGTGTTACTACCTGCAGATAGGTACGCCCGGGGAACATGCGCATCACCATGATGTCCCGCCCGGCCAGCATCGAGATATAACCGGTACACTGCGTGGTATTACCCAGCTGCGCCATGTAAGGCGACGCGGCATCCACCAGCGGTGCCGACAGGTAATGACTGGCAACAGAGAGAATCAGTTTCCCGATCCGATATAAACGACTTTCGGGGTCGCGCTCTAATAAGCCCTGACTTTCCATGGTCATTAATAATCGCGATGCGGTACTTTTCGGTAATTTTAAATGTTCAACCACATCACTGAATGACAGGCCAGGGTGGCCCTGTCCGCTCCCCTGTCGGGAAAACAATTGTAATACCGCAGAGGCATTTTCTAATGTGGTCATAATAACTGTTCCGATATATGGAACTCTGTTCCTGGTTTGTTAACCAAAAATTAAGGCCGTTAACGATCAGGGTCAAGTTGTTTATTTATTGACTGGCTAATGTCGGCAAGCAGATATTCTTTATGGCTAAAGAAAATACAGATAATGGCAGGATGTGCGGCACCTTAGCCGAGTTTTAACATGGTTTAATAAAAAAAGCAGCAGATTACTTTGAATCAGCCTAACAAAACGGCCTGCCAGTAGCAGACCGTTTTAAGTGACGGAGTTAACTGATGCTTTGATCTTCGTAACGCCTTTTGGAATCCAGTGCTTCACGTTCAGTTTCATGTTCGCTGATAAGCGTATCGGGTTTGGGATGGTCGGCCCGCAGTTCGTACCAGGTTTCCGTTTTTCCTGGCTCGCCCTTTTCAACCGGAACAATATAGGCAGTGCGTGGATAGGGAGGCTGACTCGGCATAACAACTCCTTGGCTGAGGGGAAATACATAAACTTCAGAATAAACTTCAGAGTTTAAGTATAGACAGTCAGCGATGACGCCTCACAACGTCATGAGTCGGAAGCCTCTGAAAAGCAAAAAGGGCCATCAGGCCCCTTTCTTTCTCAATAGGTTGTCGACCTGGCATCATCGCGCAACAGGTAGCGCCAGCGCATCAAGTATGGCTTCAACGACGTGAGCAGGTGTTTGAGCACCATCCACGACGATGTGTGCTGCCGCCTGATAAAGGGCTTCACGCTCATTGAGCACTTCCAACATCTCTTCAGTGATAGGTTTGCCAGTCAGGGTTGGGCGCTGATCTTCCTGCGGCGATTCCTGCAGACGATGTGCAAGCGTAGCTGCCGGTGATCGCAGATAAATAACCGTACCGGTGCGGCGCATAAAATCACGATTACGTTCAGCCAGCACGACACCACCACCGGTCGCCACCACGGTCTGCGGTGCGCTGATGCTTTCAAGCGCGTCGGTCTCACGACGACGAAAACCCGCCCAGCCTTCACGCTCAACAATTTCAGCCACGCTCAGTTGAGAGGTGTGCAGCAGATAACTATCGGTATCGACAAATTTATAGCTCAGTGCAGTAGCCAGCGCACTGCCCACCGTGGTTTTACCTGCGCCGCGGGCGCCTATCATGAAAATGGGTTGAGTCATTACCGCTGTCCTTAATCCCGGGGAGCTTCTATCCACTGGATGACGACGCTTAATCGTCTGATGTGTGTCAAAACCGTAAAGTTGTACTCGTAAAATAGTACAACAAAAAAGCCTCACCAACAGGTTTATATCGCCCGTTGTGAAGCCTTAGGTCACTGCTGTCTGCTACTAATAATCATCTTACTTGAAGGCATCATACTGATAAATGCCGGTGGCGCAACGGATCCGCTCAGGTCAGGAGGCAAAAGAGGTGTAAACCGCAAGATCAGCGAGGTTTACACACATAGACCAGTGCCGGAGGGAAGTTTTTCACCACGCGGATTTTCTGCCAGGTAAAATAACGTGAAAGCATCTTCTCCGACAAATGGCTGTATTGAAACTGCACCATTACGCCATCATTGGCTTTAAGTCTTTGTTGCGCTTTTTGCAAGATTTTCATGCTGATGCGGGTAGGTATCGACAGCAATGGCAGGCAGGAGAAAATGGCGTCAAAATCCCCCTCAAGATGTTCTGCAGAATGCGCCATCACCTGCAGGCGTGCATCGTCGATCAGGTTCAGTTTATGCACGAAGCCGGATTGAATCTCAAACGCCTGCAGCTGCGCATCCGCCCGCATATTGTCGAGGATGCGCTTAGTCAGTACGCCGTCTGCAGAACCCAGTTCCGCAATTTTCAACGACCTGGTCCAGTCAATCTGGCTGAGCATCGAACGGCACAGCCACGGAGAAGAAGGTACCAGTGTCCCCATGGTGCGAGGAGACGAGATAAAATTCTGTAAGTAATAAAATTGATTCTGTAATGAAACCCTGGTGTTTTTGATAGTCAGTCTTGTGGCATTTAACATTTTTTATAACCCCTGGGGAAGTAGACCACTATCACATAGAAAAATTCTTAAGGAATAATTAATTAGCGTTTTTATTTCCCACACGCGCTTAATAAGCGCAAATAAATGAGAAGATTCTCTATTTTCGATTATTACGTTTCTTTGCACCCGGCGTTTTGTAAGAAAATATTGGATGGCGGGTAAAGTGCGGATTACCTGAGACAAATAAAATAACCGGCTCAGTGACCTGATGCCGGTTATTTGTAATAAACCTGATAAGTGCCGGCTTCCCGACAACCATGCTTAGCGATAGAGTTCAACGCTGGCACGTTCAAGGCTTGAGTCGCCTGGGGTGCTCATACCGATGATACGGTAGTGGCCTGCGCCTTTTTCAGCGGCTTGATCATTCAGTTGTTCTTTAATGCTGCCTGGTGCACCGCTCATCTGACTGATTGAGACGACACCCAGCGATTGATAGTTACCGCTGTCAGCTTCAGCTGAGGTTATCTTGGTGACTGCCATCGCAGAGAAAGAAGCGGTAGTAATAATGGCTGCTGCTAAAATCGGTAAGAGTTTCATGATGCACACCTTCTGCTGTTTGCTGTTCTAATTTGGTTAATTAAGTTTGCGGATGCTTTCCGTTGAGTTAATTATCTGCCAGCGAGTGCAAGAAGACGTAATGCGCCGTAAAGATGATTAATCTTTGTGACGGAAATAAGGAGAGAGTGAAAGTAAAAATGTCAGCATCAGGAAGGTGCAGGGAATTAAGGAGTTTTGATGAAGTTGTCAGACGTATATTACAACCTGATCAGCAGATTCGCACGAATCGACGCCTGATAGCAATCACTGTTATGATTCTTTTTATTTATGACATAAAGGAGTGTGTTTATGGCTGGAACCAGCCTACTGGCACTGATTGATGATATTGCCTCGATTCTTGATGACGTGGCGGCAATGAGTAAAGTCGCGGCGAAGAAAACCGCGAGCGTGTTAGGTGACGATCTGGCCCTGAATGCTCAGCAGGTCAGTGGCGTAAAAGCAGACCGCGAATTGCCGATCGTCTGGTCTGTAGCCAAAGGCTCTTTAATAAACAAAGCAATTTTGGTGCCTCTGGCGTTATTGATCAGCGCCTTTGCTCCCTGGGCTATCACCCCATTGCTGATGATTGGCGGTGCTTATTTGTGTTACGAAGGGTTCGAAAAAGTCGCGCATAAACTTATGCACGGCAAAAAAGAAGAGCAGCATGTAAAGCCGGATACCTCGCGCGAGGTGAAATCCGAGTCTGAAGTTGCTAAAGCTGAGAAAGATAAAATTAAGGGTGCAGTGCGGACCGACTTTATCCTTTCAGCAGAGATTATTGTGATTTCGCTGGGTACGGTGGCTGCTGCGCCATTTATGAGTCAGGTGACCGTCATGGTATTGATTGCCGTGGCAATGACGCTCGGCGTGTACGGGCTGGTGGCAGCGATTGTTAAAATTGACGATGCCGGTTTATATCTGAGCAAGCTGAACGGCGAAAGTGGTTTCATGAATGGGGTGCGAAAATTTGGCGGGATGATCGTCAATGCCGCACCATGGCTGATGAAAACCCTGTCTGTCGTCGGCACGTTTGCGATGTTTTTGGTTGGTGGCAGCATTATCAGCCACGGGCTGCCATTTATGCATAGCCTGATTGAAGTGCTTAATCATGGGCATCAGGGCCTTGTCAGTACATTGATCACCGGTGCGACGGATCTGGTCGTTGGGCTGGTGGTTGGCGCGCTGGTATTGGCGGTCGTGATGCTCGGACAAAAGATCTTCGGTAAAAAATAGCCTTTATGGCGCAGTATTTCCAGAATACTGCGCCATGTCTTTTCCGCCTGTCAGCGTTTGGTCGCAACAATCATTGTCAGATCGACGGTAAATGAGCCATCTGGCTGGATGTCAAAGTGCTGCACCACATCATCGGGCATGACCTTTTGCAGCTCACGAATGGCCACCACAAAATGTTCAGGGGTACGCATTCGCGCCACCCAACTGCCAAATTCCAGCACCAGACGGCCGCTGGTCAGCTCCTCTATCTGTAACCCTGCCTCGGTCAATAAACTCAACCACTGCCCAGGGGCATAGTTGCGAACATGCGAGGTATCGCGCAGTTTCTCCACCGTTTGCAGATAGATGTCCAGCAGCTGATTGCCCGGTGATGCCACGTCCATCATAATCATTTTGCCACCCGGCTTCAGTACGCGACGTACCTCGCGCAGCGCCTGGCCAACGTCATGCCAGTGATGCGCCGAATAGCGGCTGATGATCACATCAGCACTCTGGTCGGCAAACGGCAGCGACTCCGCCACGCCCCGTCGTACCGCTATATTATTCAGACCTTTGTCTTTTGCCGCCTGTGCGACTACCTCGAGCATCTGAGCAGACAGATCATAGGCAATCACCTTGTCCACCACCGATGCCGCAACGAAGCTGGCATGGCCAGCACCACAACCCAAGTCAATAACCAGCGCATCAGGATATGAGTGCAACAACGTCGCCAGCCGTTGCAAATCCGCCCCCTGTGAATGCACTGCGCTGGTCAGGTAATCCTGGGCCTGCGAACCAAACTGCTTATCTACCGCCTGACTGTGACTGTTTTTGCTCTCCATATTTCCGCTCCCGCTATTATATTGTGATTTTTTCAGGCTGGCCCGCTGGCCGCAAAACCACTATAAACAGAGCGCTATACGGGTACAATATGAGCACTTATACTGGTATGAATAACACCCCGTCTGAGGTTTTACGTCTATGAACAGCGCTGAACCGCTGAACGGCCCAAAAGCGTTGGGTGCCTTTTTACGCGCTCATCGTGAACGCACTACCCCACAAACAGTGGGCTTGCCAACCTCTGCACGGCGGCGTACCAGCGGCTTACGCCGCGAAGAGCTGGCACAAATCAGCGGTATCAGCACCACTTGGTACACCTGGATCGAACAGGGCCGCGATGTTTCCATCTCTGGCGCCACACTGGACCGGCTGGCGGCAGCACTTCGCCTCGAGGCGGCGGCTCGTGATTATCTTTTCAGTTTAGCGGGTGTCAAGGATCCGCAGGCCCGGCTGGCAGCCGATGCGCCAGATGCGCGGGTCAGCGCCTGTGTTCACCAGCTCACCTGCCCCGGCTATTTACTGGACAGTGCCTGGAATGTGCTGAGCTGGAACCCACAAGCTGGACAACTTTTTGCCGGCTGGCTCGATGTTGACCCGCAGCCTAATTTATTGCGCTTTATGTTTCTGCACTCTCTTGCCCGCACGCTGGTCGTGGACTGGCCGGAGCGGGCCAAGCGCGTGGTCGCCGAGTTTAGGGCCGAGTCCGGGCATTTCGCGCAATCCGATGCCATCCGGCAGTGTGTGATGGCGTTGCGCGAAGAGAGTGACGCCTTCAACCAATGGTGGAATCAGCAGGACGTGCTGGGCCGTGAAGGGGGCGTGCGCCGATTTTTACATCCAGTCAGGGGCGAAGTCGTTTACCGCCAACAAACTTTTTTCCCCGCGGGCCATGCAGAATTTAAACTGGTGATGCTGGTTGAACAGGTCTGATTGACAGAGTACCAACGGATGTGTGAGGCTGAATTCGTTATCAAAATGTAGATTTGTTTAACGCAGATGACAGGGAAACAATAATGATAATGCGTCAGCTGTATCAGGATAACCACACCGAAATCCGCGTCGCTACAGAGCTCGAAGCCGCACTGCATCTGGATGCTATCCGGGATTCAGTAGCGGAAATCGGCGCATGGGAGACGTGGTGTAGCGATCAGTATCAGTTGGAAGACAGCCGAAAGTATCTGATCGACTCCGAACAAAAACGTCACCGCGGCGTTGAATTCAATTTTTGTCTGTTTGATCGTTCCAGTGGCCAGCTGATTGGATCCGTTGGCATCAACCGCATCAATCAGGATTACAAGTTTGCCAATATTGGCTATTGGATCCGCACCGGTTTCACCGGTCGCTCGCTGGCTCCTCTGGCCGTTCATGAAGCTGCACGCTTCGCCTTCAATGAGCTGGCTCTGACGCGCCTGGAGATTGTCGCAATGGAAGGCAATCACCGCAGCTGTCGCGTGGCTGAAAAAGCCGGCGCCGTGGCTGAAGGTTTGCACCGCAACCGCCTGTATTATCACGGGGAACCCAGAAATGCCTGGGTTTATTCGCTTATTCCCAGCGATTTACCGGCCTGACTCCGTGCGCGATTTGCGATCACTCCCCCTACACCATCTGGATAAGGCACTGAACATGACCTCTTCTGCACATATCGTCTCCACCGAGTGGCTGGCGAAAAACCTCAACTCACCGGATGTGGTGATTATTGACTGCCGTAAATCTAAACCTGGCATCACTCCCCCCATCGATTTCCACAGCAAATATCTTGAAGCGCATATTCCCGGCGCGATTTATGTTGAAGTTGACAATATTTCTGACTGCTCAACCGGGTTGCCACATATGATGCCGACGGAGGAGGCGTTCTCCGCCTCGATGAGCCGCCTTGGCGTCGCCGATGGACAAACCGTGGTGCTATACGACGAAGGCGACCTCTTCTCTGCCCCGCGCGTCTGGTGGATGCTGACCAGCTTTGGCGCAAAAAGCGTACGCGTGCTGGATGGTGGGTTAAATGCCTGGATTGCCGAAGGGCGGCCGACGCAAAGCGGCGAAATTGTCCGTGTACCTGCCACTTTTACTGCCAAACTGGTACGCCCGGTCGTGGTCAGCGCAGAGCAGGTACAGGACGCGTTGGGAAAAGTACAAATCATCGATGCGCGTTCCCTTGGGCGTTTTAAGGCTGAGCAACCGGAACCACGCCCGCGCCTGCATGGCGGTCACATCCCCGGCAGCCTCAGTGTACCGTTCACCGAACTGACCGAAAATGGCCACCTGAAATCGCCGCAGGCGCTAAAAGCGACCTTCGAAAGGCTGGGCGTGGATCTGACGAAACCCGTCATCACCACCTGTGGTTCAGGCGTTACGGCTGCGGCGCTGGCGTTCGGGCTGGATTCACTCGGGGTGAAAGAGGTGATGTTGTACGACGGCTCATGGGCCGAATGGGGCAATATCGACGAAGATTATCCTATCGAAACGCACTGATTGCTACGTTTTACAGCCTGGTGACGCCATGCCGCCAGGCTTGTTCTTTCATCTGCTCAATTATCTGGTATTCCCCGCGCGGCAGCACCGTGAAATTGTCAATCAATAAGCGCTCACACAGCTGATAGTTTTGGGGATCAGCAACCACTTCCAGCAATGCCAGGCGCAGCAAATTGAGCGTCTCTGGTGCTGTTGTCGCTGAAGTGATGAGCGGAAGGCCGGGTGCAGCAGCCGTTTCGCCAATAATACTCAGCCCCTCAAGTTCCTGCGGTCGATAACGGCGCAGCAGTTCCAGTGTGACGCAGTCAATAGCCGCGATATCAGCCTGTCCGTGACGGAGAAATTCCAGCGACTGTCTGTGCCCTCCGCTTTCGGCCGCGAAACCAAAAAACTCGCCATCCACCGCCAGCGGTGCAATCAGTGCACGCAAGCTGTTGTACCCCGACTGAGAATCTGTACTGTTAAATGCAACCCGGCGGCCGCGAAAATCACTCAGGCTGGTCAGACTGTCTTCCTCGCGCACCACTAAAAAACTGCGATAATAAGGGCCACTGCAACCTGGTGCAGCATAGCTGAAGGTGCCGATCAGTTGCACCTGCGGCAAAAGAGCCACCAGCGGAAATCCACAGGTTTGGCTAAGCAGTAAATTCGGCTGTTGCCAGTGCGTTAGCAGATCCTCCGGCCATAGCAGGCGGGTTGGGAAATCGTCCCCACTCAACAGGCGCAACTGACCGCGCAGCACCTGCCAAAACTGTTCACCATCTTCACGCACCACGCCATACATTGGCATTGAAATCAGCATGCATTCCCCCCGTTCATTCCGCACTCCTGATGGGTTGTTGCTGATAATCATAGTCGCTGAACGGTACGCCTGGGGCCAGCGGATGCACTTCTACCGCTACGGGGCTGAGGGTATGATCATGAAACCACTGAGCATACCCTTCGACCAGGAATCCTTCGCTGCGCTGAATATAGGCTTCACGTTCGGCCAGAAAGACTTTTCTCAATCCAAACCATGGCAGACCGGGTAAGTCATGGTGCACCAGATGATAATTAAGATTAAGAAAAAGCAGACGCCATGCCCAGCCAGCTTCATTCAGGGTAGAGCGCGCTTCAGGTGCGTCATGAGCGCGATGCTCAAAGAAAGAGCGCAATTTGGTGAGGCTGAGCGCCGGGTAACTCACCGTCAGTAAAAAATAGAGTGGCGACAGGCCACACTGTGACATCCAGTGAAAAAGTCCAGCCAGCAAAATAACGTGAATCAGCCACATCGTGAGGGTTTTGGTTTCACCCTGTAGCACACCCAGGAATGCACTTTTCAGGGTCGCGTAAATATCCAGCGCCGGGCCGATGATCATTCTCCCCGGCAAGGTATTACGCAATTTAATTGCGGCAATACACCATGTGGGGAATCGGTCCCAACGGGCGCGAGTGAAGTAATAACCTTCCGGATCATCCTCCGGTAAGGTCAGATGATCGTTACGGTGATGGTGCAGATGGGAGTCACGGTATAAACCATAGGGATACCACACCGCCAGCGGCAATGTGCCAAAGAGCTGATTGAGTCTGGCATGGCGCGTCGGATGCCCATGAATCAGCTCATGCTGTAGCGACATATACCAGGTGGTGAACAGAATGAGTAGAGGTGTGGCTATCCAGGGCCCCAGCGCCTGCCAGAAATACACCACGCCAAACCAGCCGCTATAAACCGTCACCATTAATATCCAGGTAGGCAGTTCCAGACGCCACCACCAGACCTGAGAATGCCGGTGGATATCAGCCCGCTGGCGGGCGTGCAGGTAGTGAGCAGAAGAGGACATAGGGACGCGCCTGAAGATAACATGGCGCAATTATCAGGTAGCGAAAAGAGTAAGTTAAATGACTAATAACGAATTGATAAGTGAATAAATTGCTAAGAGAGAAGGAGCAACAATGAGTTGTAGGATGGGTTGAAATTAAACCACTTTGCGCGGATGCTCAGGATCTTTCTGTTCTGAGCATACGTTTAGCAAAGCGCATAAAGAGAAAAGCCCCGAATTGAGTCAATCAACCCGAGGCCACTCTTTATGCGCAACAACATAAAGGTAGCCTCTTGTACGCCAAAAGAGAGAGGCACCCATTCTGACTACTCAGCCTTGCAGATCTTTTTGCAATGCCTGAGTGAACTGATCCATCGGGCAGAAACCTTGCTTATTGATTTCGCAGCCTTCAATTTGCAGCGTTACGCGCTGTGGTGGATTCTTTATGCTCAGCGGGGTGTTATTGCGGATCTGTTTCGCTGTCGGATAGACATATTCAATCTTCATCAGATCTTTGTTGTCTTTCTTATCATGCCAGCGCTGGAACACCACCGCGCCACTGATAGGCGTACGCTCGTACTGACCCGGCAGGGTGTAATCTTTGGTTTTCAACGCCGCCAACAGCGATGCAATATTGGAGTCATGCCCTACCAGCAATGCCAGCTTCGCCTGCTGCGCCGACTGTTGATCGGCAGATTTCGCGTCACTCTTGTTCAACGCACCGGAGATAAAAGTCAGCAGCGGTTTTGCCGCGTTGGCCGCAATCGCAGGCGAACCGAACAGCGTTTCGTGGTAGAGATTTTTGATGGTTTCCAGTTTCGTCCACTGTTCTGACGTGGTGATTTGCCCCCAGGCCACATCTTTCATCGGGAAGCCTTCGTAATACTGCAACATAAAGGCGTCAGTGGCACCGGTCGCCATACGCAGAGGTCCGGTAATGCCGGGTTCTTTGCCCTGGACTAAAACGACAGCCGACGGCTGCGATGCCAAATCACACTGTTTGTCCTGCTTGCAGAGTTTGGAATTCTGATAGTCCATTACTTTTTGCAGCAGCAAATAATTCGGTTTCAGGCGCTGATTCAGGCCGTCAATACCGCCCTCACCCGCATGCTGGTTGATGGAGTTAAGCGCGTCCGTTTTGAATTTTTCGTTTACATCGGCGGTAATGATCGGGTTGAAGACAGGATCCATCTTTCCGATTTCAACCCTGTTCACGACCGCAACGTCACAGCCCGGAAATGCACCGGTTACGAAATGTTTGGCTGTATCAATCGTGCGTGGCAGGCTGTTGGCATAAGCAAAAACCTGGCCTGTAGACGGGCATTGAGCTGCTGGAAGCACCTGATTTTTAGCCAACCAGGCACGGAAATACTGACCCATATGCTCTTCAACTTTCCCCCCCTTCGGCGTCAGTAACCCACCTTCTGTTTGCCATTTTGGCCAGGTATGAGTGGTCGACTCTGCCAGTACGTCACCGTAGTTCACCAGCGGCGCACGGATCCCGTGACGGCTCATGACCAGAACCTGTTGCAGTTCAAGAGACGAACTGGCAGCAAAAGAAGGGGCAGACACCGGCAGCAGGCAAGCCAACGCCGTCATTACAAAAGTGCGGGGTAAAATTTTCACGTATTAATCCTCTGTAGTTTCCTTGGCAATAGACATACACCGCGGCTCAAACTTTTCAACAGATTGATTCCAGCGGTGAATTTCCAGCATAGGGGATAATGCGATAACAGAGAGGGATCAAGCTCACATCAAAACATTAACAATGACACTTTTGTGACAGCGCGGCCTGCACATTCAAAACTGATAGCGCAGCCAGGCAAAAAAGACGTTTCCGTTATTATAGGTTCCCGGAATGTACGTCGCCTGAAAACTCAGTTTGTCATAACTGATGGAGGCTAAAGGCAACACGATCGGTATGGGAATATACGAATAGTCATCACGTGCCGTGACAGCTGCAGTATATCCCAGACCCAGACGGAAATTCTTGTCCTCAGCCGGTTGCCATATTTTTTCATAACCATAGCCGCCAATAGGTTCCCACTTATTATGGGAGTCTTTAAAGGCCATAAAATAGAGACCGTGCCAGTCGCCATTTTCGTCATAACGGGAAATACCATAACCTCCGCCCCATGGGCGCTCGTTATAGCTATCGGTTTTCGCTTTGTCATAGGTCAGGCGGTTATGCCAGGTGATCACCGGTAAATAGGCATCTTTATTGGGTGAGTCACTCCATGTCGTAGCGACATCATTCGACCACGAGTCCCACCACCCCATAAAACCGGGTCTTTCTGCTGGTGAGGTGTTTTCAGAACTGGCGAATGCAGGTGCGGCTAAAAAAACGGATAATATAACAATCCGGAAAAACATCTTCTTATAAATAACCATTTAATGTATTACTCCCTGAGTTATGAAGTAATACTACCAACTTTGAGTTAAATAAGTTTTAAACAGAGCGGGAGCAATGTGTAACGAAAAATACAGGGTTATATTTTTAGGTATTATGATTTAAATATTGGGACAATTCCTAGCTACATTATGCCAATTGGACTCTCCCAACCTTATTTGGTCTCTTATCGTGATATTGATATTTCTAATATATTCACCAAAATTAATCAAAAAAAATCCGGAGCTGACCGCTCCGGATTTTCATGCTCAGGCAAGCATCAGCCCAACTGTTTACGGGCATTGCGGAACATGCGCATCCACGGGCTGTCTTCGCCCCACGCTTCCGGATGCCAGGAGTTGCTGACGGTGCGGAAGACACGCTCAGGATGAGGCATCATCACTGTTACACGCCCTGACAGGTTGGTCACCGCCGTAATGCCATTCGGGGAACCGTTAGGGTTGGCCGGATAGTCCTCCGTTACGCGCCCGTGGTTATCTACAAAACGCAGTGCCACCAGATTGGCATGTTCCAGTTGCGACAAATGCACCGCGTCGCGCACTTCCACGTGTCCTTCACCGTGCGATACGGCGATAGGCATACGTGAGCCAACCATTCCTTGCATCAGCAACGACGGGCTGGCAGTCACTTCGACCAGACTGAAACGTGCCTCGAAACGATCCGACAGGTTACGTACAAAGCGTGGCCAGTGTTCTGCCCCTGGAATCAGTTCTTTCAGGTTAGACATCATCTGACAACCATTACATACACCCAGCGCCAGCGTCTGCGGGCGATGGAAGAAATCTTCGAATTCGTCACGCACGCGGTCGTTGAACAGGACCGACTTCGCCCAGCCTTCACCCGCGCCCAGCACATCGCCGTAGGAGAAACCGCCACAAGCCACCAGCGTATGGAACTCCTGCAGATCACGGCGTCCGGTCAGCAGGTCACTCATATGCACATCGACTGAGTCAAAACCTGCACGGTGGAAAGCGGCAGCCATTTCGATATGGGAGTTAACGCCCTGCTCACGCAACACAGCCACTTTAGGACGTGCACCTTTGGCAATATAAGGGGCGGCAACATCGTCCTCTGGAGAGAAACTCAGCTTAACGTTCAGACCCGGATCACGATCGTGGGTCTTGGCTTCATGTTCCTGATCGGCACATTCCGGGTTGTCACGCAGGCGCTGCATCTGCCAGGTGGTTTCTGCCCACCAGGTACGCAATGTGGTGCGGCTTTCGCTGTACACCGGTTTGTCGCCATGCGTGATAACAAAACGGTCGCCCGCTTCGGCACGGCCCAGGTAGTGAGTGCAGTCACCCAGACCGAACTTCGCCAGCGTCTGTTCAACCTCAGCGCGATCTTCAGCACGAACCTGGATCACAGCGCCAAGCTCTTCATTAAACAGTGCAGCCAATGTGTCTTTACCCAACGCAGCGATATCCGCCTTCAGTCCACAATGGCCAGCAAATGCCATCTCAGCCAATGTCACCAGCAGGCCGCCGTCAGAGCGGTCGTGGTAAGCCAGCAGTTTTCGATCGGCCACCAGAGCCTGCATGGCATTGAAGAAGCCACCCAGTTGCTCAGCACTGCGCACGTCAGCAGGAACATCACCCAACTGGCGGTAAACCTGTGCCAGCGCCGTAGCACCCAGCGCATTGTGCCCACAGCCCAGATCCACCAGCAGTAATGCGGTGTCGCCTTTATCAGTGCGCAACTGCGGGGTCACGGTACTGCGTACGTCTTCAACGCGGGCAAAGGCGGTGATCACCAGCGACAGTGGCGAAGTCATTTCGCGCTGTTCATTCCCTTCCTGCCAGCGGGTTTTCATCGACATGGAGTCTTTGCCGACCGGAATAGTAATGCCCAATGCAGGGCAGAGCTCTTCACCAACGGCTTTTACCGCCGCGTAAAGACCTGCATCTTCACCCGGATGACCGGCTGCAGACATCCAGTTGGCGGAGAGCTTCACGCGCTTGAGGTCCCCGATCTCGACGGCCGCCAGGTTAGTCAGCGCTTCACCCACGGCCATACGGCCCGAGGCGGCAAAGTCCAGCAAGGCGATAGGTGCCCGTTCGCCCAGTGACATAGCTTCACCATAGTAGCTGTCGAGGCTGGCGGTGGTGACCGCACAGTCGGCTACCGGAATCTGCCATGGACCGACCATCTGGTCGCGTGCAACCATGCCGGTGACGGTACGGTCACCAATGGTAATGAGGAAGGTTTTTTCCGCCACAGCCGGCAGGTGCATGACGCGTTTCACGGCTTCGGTCAGCTGAATGTTTTCGGCATTCAGGCTGTCACCCATCGCTTTGAGCGTGGTGACGTCACGGGTCATCTTTGGTGTTTTACCCAGCAGCACATCCAGCGGCATGTCGATCGGCTGGTTGTCGAAGTGGCTGTCTTCGAGGGAGAGGTGCATCTCTTCGGTGGCTTCACCGATAACGGCATAAGGTGCGCGTTCACGCTGACAGATGGCATCAAACTGCGCCAGCTGGGCCGGAGAAACTGCCAATACATAGCGCTCCTGCGATTCGTTACACCACACTTCCAGCGGGCTCATGCCCGGCTCGTCGTTCAGTATATCGCGCAGTTGGAAACGACCACCGCGGTTGCCGTCGCTAACCAGTTCAGGCATGGCGTTGGACAAACCACCCGCACCGACGTCATGAATAAACAGAATCGGGTTGGCTTCACCCAGCTCCCAGCAGCGATCAATCACTTCCTGACAGCGGCGTTCCATCTCCGGGTTATCACGCTGCACCGAGGCGAAATCCAGATCGGCATCTGACTGGCCAGATGCCATCGAAGAAGCCGCACCGCCGCCCAGGCCGATGTTCATCGCCGGACCGCCCAGCACAATCAGTTTGGCGCCAACGGTGATCTCACCTTTCTGCACATGGTCAGCACGAATATTGCCGATACCGCCTGCCAGCATAATCGGCTTATGATAACCGCGCAGTTCAGGGCCGTTATGGCTGTTAACATTCTCTTCGTAGGTACGGAAATAACCCAGCAAAGCCGGACGACCAAATTCGTTGTTAAATGCCGCGCCACCCAGCGGGCCGTCAGTCATGATCTCAAGCGCAGTCACGATGCGGTCCGGCTTGCCGAAGTTCTCTTCCCACGGTTGTTCGAAACCAGGAATACGCAGGTTGGAGACAGAGAACCCCACCAGACCAGCCTTCGGTTTGGCACCACGTCCGGTGGCACCTTCGTCACGGATTTCGCCGCCGGAGCCGGTCGCAGCTCCCGGCCATGGAGAGATAGCCGTCGGGTGGTTGTGAGTTTCCACTTTCATCAGGATATGCGCCTGCTCCTGATGGAAGTCGTACAGGCCGTCAGCGGCATTGGCATAAAAGCGCCCTACCTGCGATCCTTCCATCACCGCAGCGTTATCTTTATACGCTGAAAGCACGTGATCCGGCGTCTTCTCGAAGGTATTTTTGATCATCTTGAACAGCGACTTTGGCTGCTCCTGACCGTCAATTATCCAGTCGGCGTTAAAAATTTTGTGTCGGCAGTGTTCTGAATTGGCCTGAGCAAACATATATAGTTCTATGTCGGTCGGGTTGCGCCCCAGCGACGTAAAAGCATCCATCAGATAGTCAATTTCGTCCTGCGCCAGCGCCAGCCCCAGTTTGGTATTCGCCGCTTCCAGCGCGCTGCGGCCTTCGCCGAGGATATCGACAGACTGTACCGGTGCAGGCTGGTGGTGTGCGAACAGCACCTGGGCATCTTCCAGGTGGTCGAACAGGGTTTCCATCATGCGGTCGTGTAGCAATGCACCCAACTGCGCCCACTGCTCGTCTGTCAGCGTCGGGGCTTGAACGTAAAACGCCAAACCGCGCTCCAGGCGCACAACCTGAGACAGACCGCAATTATGCGCAATGTCAGTGGCTTTGGAAGACCAGGGAGAGAGGGTGCCAGGACGCGGGGTAACCAGCAGTAAGCGACCGGCAGGAGCATGTTCAGCGAGAGAAGGACCGTATTTAAGAAGGCGTTGTAATTTGGTTTGTTCGTCCGGGCTCAGCGGCGCGCTGACGTCGGCAAAGTGTACATATTCTGCGTAAATATCGCTGACCGGAAGATGGGCATCCTGACAGCGGGACAATAACTTATTAATGCGAAAAGCCGACAAAGCGGGCGAACCACGCAGTATTTCCATAATCACAGATCTCTCGTCTTCGAAGCAACTGACCGCAGTGCTTCATTGGGCGCAACAGGGGGAA
>Ga0209888_1000213_pt1 | contig 36519 bp, 31 predicted proteins | sample OrgsoiDNA_201059_FD_185807 | JGI IMG/M metagenome (GOLD analysis project Ga0209888, IMG submission 185807) | Permafrost soil microbial communities from the Arctic, to analyse light accelerated degradation of dissolved organic matter (DOM) -... | ecosystem: Environmental > Terrestrial > Soil >...
GCACGGCCTGTGTAGGAGCCGGCTTGCTGGCGATGAGGCCAGTGAGTCTTGCATCGACTGATCGGCCGCTATCGCCAGCAAGCCGGCTCCTACAGGGGGGGCGGTGTTTTCGGCTCGGTTGATCAGGCGCCGATGATCCCGCCATCCTCCCGCCGGATCGCCATCACCGACGAGCGCGGCTTGCCGTTCGGCAAATGCTCGGGGAAGGTCGAGTTGCCGGCCTCGCCCGGATGCTGGATGCCGACGAACAAGGTCTTCTGGTCCGGCGAGAAGCTGATACCCGTCACTTCACAACCCACCGGACCGACCATGAATCGACGGATTTCCCCGCTGGTCGGGTCGGCACAGAGCATCTGGTTATTGCCCATGCCGGCAAAGTCCCCGGCGTTGCTGTAGTCGCCGTCGCTGAGGATCCACAGGCGGCCGACCTTGTCGAAACCCAAGCCGTCGGGGCTGTTGAACATGTTCTGCGCAGTGATATTGGACGAGCCTGCCTTGGCCGTGCCGGGATGCGCAGCGGGGTTGCCCGCCACCACGAACAGGTCCCAAGAGAAATGGTCGGCGCCATGGTCGTCGGCCGCAGCCTGCCAGCGCAGAATCTGTCCGTAGACATTCTTCTCCCGGGGATTCGGGCCGCCGGCCGGCATGCCTTCTTCACCGCGCTTGGAGTTGTTGGTCAGGGTGCAATAGACCTGGCCGTCGATAGGGCTGACGACGATCCACTCCGGACGGTCCATGCGCGTCGCCTTGACCACGCTGGCGGCCAGACGGGCATGGATCAGCACTTCGGCCTGGCTGGCGAAACCGTTGCCGGCATCGATACCGTTTTTACCGAAGGTCAACTCGACCCATTCTCCCGAACCCTTCGGACGATCCGGGTTGCCGTCGCCGTTGTCGAAACGCGCGACATACAAGGTGCCGTGATCCAGCAGGTCACGGTTGGCCTTGGGGTGCTTGTGGTCGATCTTGTCGCGGCTGATGAACTTGTAGATGAATTCACCGCGTTCATCGTCGCCCATATAGACCACGGCGCGGCCGTCACGGGTTTCGGCCAGGGCGGCGTTCTCGTGCTTGAAACGGCCCAGGGCGGTGCGCTTGACCGGGGTGGATTGCGGGTCGAACGGATCGATTTCCACCACCCAGCCATGACGGTTCAGCTCGTTGGGATTCAGGGCCATGTCGAAGCGCGGATCGTGGGCGTGCCAGTTGATCTCCTTGCTGGTGGCCACGACGCCATAGCGCTTTTGCGCGGCATCGAATTTTTGTTCGGTATGGCTGCTGCCGAAGCAGTCGGTGAAGTTCTCTTCACAGGTCAGGTAGGTGCCCCAGGGTGTCTTGCCGTTGGCGCAGTTCTGGAAGGTGCCGAGGACTTTGCGACCCTGCTTGTCGGCCTGGGTCTGCAGCCAGGGGTGGCCGGCTGCCGGACCGCCGAATCTGATCGGTGTGTTGCCGTGGATCCGCCGGTTATAGGACGAACCCTGGACGAAGTGCCATTGGTCGTCCTTGCGCTGTATTTCGATCACCGACACGCCTTCGCTGGCCTGGGCTTTGCGCACGTCTTCGAGTGACTGTGGCTGGCCGCCATGGGGATAGAGGTAGCGGTAGTTGGTGTATTCGTTGTTGATCGCCATCAGCGCGCGATTGTCGTCGCCGGGGAAGGGGAACAGGCTCATGCCGTCGTTGTTGTCGCCGAACTGGACTTCCTGGGCCTGGGCGGTGCCGTTGCCGCTTGCGTCGAAGGCCGGGCCGTTCTTGGCCAGGGGTTGGCCCCAGCTGATCAGCACCGAGGAGGTATAGCCGGGCGGCAAGGTCAGGCTGTCGCTGGTGGCGGCGGCGATGCTGTCGAAACCCATCAGTTGGCCGGAGGCGGCGCTGACGCTGGCGGCCATCACGCTGCGGGTCAGCAGGTTGCCGCCGAGGAACATCGCCGCGCCGCACAAGGCGCCGGCACTGATAAAGCCACGACGGCTGAGGCCGACCATCTGTTCCAGGTCGGTGGGTTGGTTTTCTTCTAAGAGGTTCATGATCAGGCTCCCTGCGGGTCAGGGGGTCACCTTAGTAATGCGTTGTGACGGATTTGTTGCAGGAAAAGTGTGGGATCGCTACGGGATCGATCGCCGGCAAGCCGGGTCCTACAGGGGGGGATGCGGTCTTGTGTAGGAGCCGGCTTGCTGGCGATGGCGTCATAACGGCGTACCCAAAATCACCATGGACGGCGCAAACACCGTCTGCACTGGGCTTCCGACCCTCAGGTCGAGATTTTTTATCTGCTCCGGTGGTGCCAGCGCGCAGAGGATTTGCCCGTTCGGCAAGGCGATTCTGACCTCCGAAGGGCCGTCTTCATCCTCGGAAATTTCCTCGATTTGACCACTTAGAGAATTGTGTCCGGATTTTTCGGGATGCCCGATTGCACTTAATTCCAGCCAACCGGCCTTGATCAGCGCGACCACTTCGGTGCCGCTCTCCAGCTCCAGGCGCTGGGTGCTGTCATGGGTGATCTGCGCCTGGAGCGTGAGCCCGCCGGCCAAGGCCAGGCGCACGAGGTCGTTGCGCCCATGGCTGGTGATGTCCTGCACCGTGCCGTGAAGCTGGTTGCGGGCGCTGGTGCGCAGCATCAGGCGGCCGAGCAGGTCGAGGTCGCCGCTGTCTTCGGCAGCTTCGAGGACCTGGGCTTGGATCGTTTGCAGACGTTGATAAAGACGCAGCACCCGTTCGCCTTCAGCCGACAGCTTGGCGCCACCGCCGCCCTTGCCGCCGACGCTGCGTTCCACCAGGGGTTTTTGCGCCAGGTTGTTCAACTCGTCGATGGCATCCCAGGCCGCCTTGTAACTCAGGCCCGCGCTTTTCGCGGCACGGGTGATGGAACCCTGTTCGGCGATATGTTGCAGCAGGGCGATGCGCTGCGGGCGGCGGACGATGTGTTGGGTCAACAGGACAGGCAGGGACATGGGGCGGGCTTCGGGCTGCGGGGGTACTGGGCAAGGTGCCTCTCGGCATCGGTGGCGTCAAGACGCTATCTGCGGGTTTTGCTGCGGGTACGGCGTCCGAACCTGGGCAACAGCACCCGTGTTTACGGGGTTTGCGAAGGCCGTGCTCGTGAGTGAGGATGCCCGTGCCTATACTGCCGAATCTTGCCCGGATGGAGCCAACGCATGCTGTGCATACGCGACGAACAAATGGAGGTCTTGCGCGATGTTGCAGAGCAACGCTTTCGTCAGTGGTTGCTGGTTCATGTACGCAAGCACTGGCCTGTCCCGGTCGCGCGGATTGGCGATGAGCAACTCGGGGGCTTCATTGACGCTGCAATCGCGCGGGCCCTCGAGTTCGGGATCGAGGACTCGGCAAGTGTGACTCGCTACGTCAACCTGGTGATGCAACTCGGCCCTGGTTTCCCTGACGATAGCCGCATCCCCTGGGCGGGTGACCTGTTGCGCTCTGCGGGGCTCGGAGAGGAGCAGAAGGTCCGCGCCGTCAAGCAGATGCTGCGCAATGTGGACCCGGGCTCACTTGACCCGGCCGGACTCCTCCGATGAGTGACGTCGGTGGCGGTGCGGGGTGGCATGCCCCAACTGGTCTTTCTGACCCAGCTAATAACCATAAGCGCAAGGACATCCCGGACAACGACGGCGATGACAGTGACGATGCCGCCGATGCCGCCCCCTCCCGGCAGGTCAATAAAAAGTGCAGGCCCGAACCTCCACCGCCCCCTCCGCCACCGCGGCTGGTGGTGGTGCCCGTCAACCATGTATTCCCGGCTGTAGAGGTCGGGCAGACGGCCGACCGGCAGTTTCTCGTGAGCAATGGCGGGGGCGGTATTCTCAACATCGGCAACGTGGGGCTGCCGCTCAATCAGAGTAATGAGTTTGCCATCGTCGCCAACACCAACACCGCTGACGGTGCGGCGCTCGCCAACGGGGACCCGCCCGTGGCGGTGACGGTGCGCTTCACGCCCACGCTGGTGCCCCAGCGCGCGGCGACGCTCAGCTTCCCCTCGAACGACCCGACAAACGCGGGTATCTGCAATGTACCCATCACGGGGACGGGACTCTTGCCTGTCGTGGAGTTTGTACTCGCTGACGGGACGGTGGCGAACTATGTGCGCATCGGCCTGTGGGACCGCGCCTGGGATCCGGCGAACGGGGTGCTCTACAACGGTAGGGTGCAGGAAGCGAACTTCGTTGGCCGCGACGCGCGAAGTTTCTGCATTCGCGTCAGGGACCAGGACGCTGCTGTCCGTGGAGACGCCATTGTAACCGTGCAGTGGTGGACACAGCGCATCGATAACCAGGCAGGCAATATCGTAGAGGACGATGATCATCCACCAATCGCGGACCTGACGCTGACCCGCGTTGACCAGACCAATACCTACATCTCCCAGCGGGTCATGCTGGTCACCGACGACGTTGACGCGAGACAAGGGACTCACACCGGCCTCATAGGCGGGGCGGTTGTAGCCCGAGGGCGGGCCAATCACCGTCTGCGCCGGGTGACGGTATCCGCGAGGTACGAACTCAACGGTACCGTCCGCGTCAGCTATGCACACCACAATGCGTCGCGCGTGAGTCCGGTTATCAAGGACGCCACGATCTTCAACCGCGTTGGCGATGAGCGGAGACGGCTGCGGGTTCACTTCATCAATGTCCGTCCCCGGGCGGGCGTGGACTGCCCGACCACGGATGCCGAGCTTGACACCTATGAAGAGTTCATCCTCTCCATCTATGCCCGGGCGGGAATTTTTGTGCAGATGGATCCGCGGCAGGCTCGTGTCAAGCTTACCCCGCCGCTGGTATGTACCGGGTGGAGGGGCCGCGTCAACAAGGGCATGGATCCGGGTATCGTGGTGGCGGCGCAGGAGCGCAGCCAGGCCCCACCGCAGATTGTCCCCCATCCCACACAGACCGCTTTAATCCAAGCGGCCAACGTGCAACCCGGCCATATCTATCTCTTCTTCGTAGCCAACATCTACGACCTGGTGAGCGGAGAGCACGCAGGCGGAGAGGCATTCTACCTGAATCAGACGGTGCACCCGGGGGCGCCGGGTACTGCCCTTGCGGACCTCAACGTCCAGCTTCAAGCGCAGACACTGGCAGGGCTACTCTGGTCCGACGGGCGTAATCGAAATGCTCAGCGGCGGGGACGGCTTGATGCAGTGCTCGCCGCCGCTCGGTTGGCGGCGGCTGCACATCCCCTTGGGGGCGACTTGTTGGCGCAGGCCACCGCGTTCCTGGGTCATGTGACGACAGAGAGCGTGTTGATGACCAACGATCCCTGGTTGCGTGCCAGGCTCGTCCAACTCTTGTTGGACGCGCAGGCCAACCCCTATACCTCACCGGCTTACACCACATCCATGACGGCAGCGCGCGGGTGCGCGTTTATCGTCCGCCAAGCGCTGCTCCATAACTATCTCGCGCCCGCGCACGAACTCACCCATATCACTACCAATCTGAACAACGTGGCTGACGGTCACTTTGACCTGGAGATCCTCTACCCGCCCCCGCCTCCACCTATACTTCCATATCCACCTCCAGACAACACTGTGGGGTACGACCTACCCGGTCACATTGATGGGAAGAACCTCATGCACCGGTACGCACTCAACGCTGGTAACCCGGCTGGCGTCAACCTGCCCAAGCGGCTCTGGGACCAGCAAGCCACAAATGCTCACCGCGGCAACATGCTGATCCCTCCCCAGATCACCGCCATCCTGGGTAACGCAATATTCATCCTGCCCTACTGACCCGGACGACCAGGCGTTAAGCCGAATCGCCGGGCTTGGGGGTACGCGCCAGGCAATAGACATCGACCCGCCGCGCCCCCGCCTTCATCAGCAAGCGGGCCAGGCTTTCGGCGGTAGCACCGGTGGTCAGTACATCGTCCACCAGCGCCAGGTGCAGGCCTTCGACTTTCGCTCCAGGCGCCAGGGCAAAGGCATTCAGCAGGTTGCGTCGGCGGGTCCTGGCGTCCAGTTCCTGTTGCGCGATGGTGTCCTGAACACGCCGCAAACGGTGTTCATCTGCGGAGATTTCCAGGCTCTGGCTCAGCCAGCTCGCCAGCATCGCCGCCTGGTTATAACCCCGTTGACGCAAGCGCCGGGTCGCCATGGGCACCGGCAGCAACAGATCCGGTCGCGGCAAGCCATCGTCAAAGCGCTCGCGCAACGCCTGGGCCAGTAATTCACCCAGCAGTCGCCCCAGCGGCCATTGGCTCTGGTGCTTGAAACGGGTGATCAGACTGTCCAGTGGAAAGCGGTAGGTCCAGGGCACAATCACCTGTTCGAAGGCCGGCGGCTGCTTGAGGCATTGCCCACAGGTCAGCCCCGTCGCCGCCAAGGGCAGGGCGCAGACCTGGCAGGACTCCATCAGCCAGGGCAGCTCGCTTTCGCAGGGCGTGCAGATCGGGTAAGGGGTATCGGTGGTTTCATCACACAATAAACAGATTTGTTTGTTTTTTAACCAGATGTAAACCGGTCCTTCGTATCGTGGTTGACAGTGCATGAGTCTTCCTTAAATATGCCGAGCATCCGTGTCGCGTCTGTGGGTATTCCTTTGCCCCAGTCGCTTGCCCAGCATAAAACAAGGAACTCCGCCGATGAGCGCCAGCATCACCGCCACTTTGCGTCACGATTGGTCTTTGGCCGAGGTCAAGGCCCTGTTCGTCCAGCCGTTCAACGACCTGCTGTTCCAGGCCCAGACCGTGCACCGCGCGCACTTCGACGCCAATCGCGTGCAAGTGTCGACCCTGCTGTCGATCAAGACCGGCGCCTGTCCGGAAGACTGCAAGTACTGCCCGCAGTCCGGCCACTACAACACCGGACTGGAAAAAGAAAAACTGATGGAAGTGCAGAAGGTGCTGGAGGAGGCCGCGCGGGCCAAGGCCATCGGTTCGACCCGTTTCTGCATGGGCGCGGCGTGGAAACACCCGTCGGCCAAGGACATGCCCTACGTGCTGCAGATGGTCAAAGGGGTGAAGGCCATGGGCCTGGAAACCTGCATGACCCTGGGCAAGCTCGACCAGGACCAGACCGCTGCCCTGGCTGACGCCGGCCTCGACTACTACAACCACAACCTCGACACCTCGCCGGAGTTCTACGGCAGCATTATCACCACCCGGACCTACAGCGAGCGCCTGCAGACCCTGGCCTATGTCCGTGATGCCGGGATGAAGATCTGCTCCGGCGGCATCCTCGGCATGGGTGAGTCCCTCGACGACCGCGCCGGGCTGCTGATCCAGCTGGCGAACCTGCCGGAACACCCGGAGTCGGTGCCGATCAACATGCTGGTGAAGGTCGCCGGTACGCCGCTGGAAAACGCCGATGACGTCGATCCGTTCGATTTCATCCGCATGCTCGCGGTGGCGCGGATCCTGATGCCGCAATCCCACGTTCGCCTGTCGGCGGGTCGTGAGGCGATGAACGATCAGATGCAGGCCCTGGCGTTCTTTGCCGGTGCGAACTCGATCTTCTACGGCGATAAATTGCTGACCACCGCCAACCCGCAGGCCGACAAGGACATGCAGTTGTTCTCGCGCCTGGGCATCCTGCCAGAAGCCCGTGAAGAGCACGCTGACGAAGTGCACCAGGCGGCCATCGAGCAGGCGCTGGTGGAGCAGAAGAGCAGCGAGCAGTTCTATAACGCCGCTGTTTGATCCACACCGTCCTTCCTGCGGGAGCACGGATATTGTAGGAGCAGGGCTTGCTCGCGAAGGCGTCCTTGGGATTGCTAAAAGCTTCGCGGGCAAGCCCTGCTCCTACAAGGTTATGCCGTGTTCTTCGGATCGCATTTGCGAGGCTCCAATGTCCTTCGATCTCGCCGCCCGGCTGTCCGCCCGGCGTGCCGAAAACCTCTATCGCCAGCGTCCGTTGCTGGAGAGTCCGCAAGGCCCGCAGGTGGTGGTCGATGGCCAGCCCCTGCTGGCCTTTTGTAACAACGACTACCTGGGCCTGGCCAATCATCCGCAGGTTATCGAAGCCTGGCAGGCCGGCGCTGCGCGCTGGGGTGTCGGCGGCGGTGCCTCGCACCTGGTGATCGGTCACAGTGGGCCGCATCACGCGTTGGAAGAGGCCCTGGCCGATCTCACCGGGCGCCCGCGGGCACTGCTGTTCACCACCGGCTACATGGCCAACCTCGGTGCGGTCACGGCCTTGGTGGGGCAGGGCGACACGGTGCTGGAAGACCGTCTCAACCATGCGTCGCTGCTGGATGCCGGGCTGCTATCGGGGGCGCGCTTCAATCGTTATCTGCACAACGACGCCGCCAGCCTCGCCAAGCGCCTGGAAAAAGCCACCGGTAATACCCTGGTCGTTACCGACGGCGTCTTCAGCATGGACGGCGACCTCGCCGACTTGCCGGCCCTGGCCTGCGAAGCCCGGGCCAAGGGCGCCTGGCTGATGGTCGATGACGCCCACGGTTTCGGCCCGCTGGGGGCCAACGGTGGTGGCATCGTCGAGCATTTCGGTCTGAGCCAGGAGGATGTGCCGGTACTGGTCGGTACCCTGGGCAAGGCCTTCGGCACGGCGGGCGCCTTTGTCGCCGGCAGTGAAGAATTGATCGAAAGTCTGATCCAGTTCGCCCGGCCCTATATCTACACCACCAGCCAACCGCCAGCCCTGGCTTGCGCGACCTTGAAGAGCCTGGAACTGTTGCGCACCGAGCACTGGCGGCGCGAGCACCTGAATGCGCTGATTCGCCAGTTCCGCCAGGGCGCCGAACAGATCGGCCTGACCCTGATGGACAGCTTTACGCCGATCCAGCCGATCCTGATCGGTGACAGCGGCCGGGCGCTGCGCTTCTCGCAGCTGTTGCGTGAGCGCGGGTTGATGGTCACGGCGATTCGTCCTCCGACCGTCCCGGCAGGCAGTGCCCGGCTGCGGGTGACTTTGTCCGCGGCCCACAGCGAGGCGCAGGTGCAGCTATTGTTAGAAGGGCTGGCCGCGTGTTTCAGCCTGTTGGGCCCCTTTGATCCAGTGGAGCCAAACCATGCGTGACCGTCTGATCCTGTTGCCCGGTTGGGGCCTCGGCATCTCGCCGCTGGAACCCCTGGCGGCCGCCTTGCGCGGGCTGGATGAGCACTTGCGGGTGGAAATCGAACCCTTGCCGGAACTGGCCAGCGGCGATCCCGAAGAGTGGCTCGACGAACTGGACGCGACCCTGCCGGACAATGCCTGGCTGGGCGGCTGGTCCCTGGGCGGCATGCTCGCCTCGGCGCTGGCGGCCCGTCGCGGCGAGCGCTGCTGCGGTCTGCTGACCCTGGCGAGCAACCCGTGTTTTGTGGTGAGTGACGACTGGTCCGGGGCGATGGCCAACGACACCTTCGACCTGTTCCTGGCGGGATGCCGCGCCGATCCGCAAACGACCCTCAAGCGTTTCAGCCTGCTCTGTGCCCAGGGTTCGGCGGACCCGCGCGGCCAGGCGCGACTGCTCCTGGCCGGTGCGCCGCACACGGCTCCCGAGACCTTGTTGAACGGGCTGGAGGTGCTGGCACAACTGGATACCCGCCAGGCCCTGCAGGCCTATCGCGGCCCGCAACTACACCTGTTCGCCGGCCAGGATGGCCTGGTGCCGGCCGAGGCCGCCAGTGATTTGCTGGCGCTGCTGCCGGATGTCGAAATCGGCCTGATCGAACAGGCCGGCCACGCCTTTCTACTGGACGACCCCCATGGAGTGGCCGGGGCGATCCAGGCCTTTTTGCATGAGTCCGGTGATGACTGATCTTTCCCACCCTGTGTTGCCGGGCGGCTTGCCCGACAAGCGTCAGGTTGCTGCCTCATTTTCCCGCGCGGCGGCCAGCTATGACAGCGTCGCCCAATTGCAGCGCGATATCGGTCACGAATTGCTCGCACGTTTGCCGGACGGGTTGAGTCCGTCCCGTTGGCTCGATATGGGCTGCGGCACCGGCTACTTCAGCCGGGCCCTGGACGTTCGTTTCGCGCAGAGCGAAGGCGTGGCACTGGATATTGCCCAGGGCATGCTGGAGCACGCGCGTCCGCTCGGCGGTGCCCGGCACTTTGTCGCCGGGGACGCCGAGCGCCTGCCGTTGCAGGCCGACAGTTGCGATCTGGTGTTCTCCAGTCTGGCCGTGCAGTGGTGTGCCGATTTTACCGCCGTTCTTGGCGAGGCTCACCGGGTATTGCGACCGGGCGGCGTGATGGCCTTTGCCAGCCTGTGCGTCGGCACCCTGCACGAGTTGCGGGAAAGCTGGCGGGCGGTGGATGGTCTGGTGCACGTCAACCGCTTCCGGCTATTCAGCGACTATCAGCAGTTGTGCCGGGACAGCGGTTTGCGTGTGGTCAGTTTGGAAAGCCGGCCGCAGGTGCTGCACTACCCCGATGTGCGCAGCCTGACCCATGAACTCAAGGCATTGGGCGCGCATAACCTCAATCCTGGTCGACCGGGTGGATTGACCGGGCGGGCGCGGATTCTCGGGTTGGTGCAGGCCTATGAACAATTTCGCCAGGCCAAGGGTTTGCCGGCGACCTATCAGGTGGTCTACGCCATTCTGGAGAAGCCATTATGAGTGCTGCCTATTTCATTACCGGCACCGACACGGACGTGGGCAAGACCACGATTGCCGCCGGCTTGCTGTACGCGGCTCGTCAGGCCGGCCTGAGCACCGCGGCGGGCAAGCCGGTGGCATCCGGTTGTGAGGTGACGCCTGAAGGGCTGCGCAACGCCGATGCCCTGGCGTTGCTGGCCGAATGTTCGCTGCCGCTGACCTATGCCGAGGTCAATCCGGTGGCCTTCGAGCCGGCGATTGCCCCGCATCTGGCGGCGCGCGAGGCGGGGATGAAGTTGACCGTGGAGTCCCTGCTGGGACCGATGCAGCGGGTATTGGCCAAGCAGGCCGACTTCACCCTGATCGAGGGCGCCGGGGGGTGGCGGGTACCGTTGGCGGACCAGGCCAGCCTGTCGGATCTGGCGCGGGAACTTGCCTTGCCGGTGATCCTGGTGGTAGGGGTGCGCCTGGGGTGCATCAGCCATGCCCTGCTGACCGCTGAGGCCATCGAACGAGATGGTCTGCAACTGGCCGGCTGGGTCGCCAATATCATCGAACCCAAGACTTCGCGCCTGGAAGAGAACCTCGCGACCCTGGCCGAACGCCTGCCGGCGCCTTGCCTGGGGCGGGTGCCGAGGCTTAAGGCGGCCACCGCCGAGGCCGTGGCGAAGTACCTGCAATTGGACCTGCTGGACTAGGTGTCTGTGGGGTAATTGATGCTTCCCTAAGATTCTGGCTATCAACAGGCAATCTGCCATTATTGTTTTTGACGGGTGTTTCTTTGACAGGTCTGCTTAAATACAGGCTGTCGATCCCGTCTTCAGTCGAGTTTGCCCATGGAAATCTCAGGAAATACCGCTGTTTACGCCGGTCTGAGCACTATTCGGTCCGGGCAGAACCGTGTCGACCAGTCGGCCAGTCAAGTCGCCGATACCATCGACGGACGCTCGCTGAAGAGCCAATCGTCCGATACCCAGGTCAACCGCCTGTTGTCGGTGGACCGCAGCCAGCAAGATCTGTCGAGCACCATGGTGGACATGACCCAGGGCAAGCTTCAGGTCGAAGCGGGCGCCAAGGTGGAGAAGGCCTCGGATCAGGCCCTCGGTACGTTGATCGATACTTACGCCTGAAGGCGCGCACCACCCCAGCACAATTGAAACGCGATCCTTGTAGGAGCGTGGCTTGCCCGCGAAGCTTTTGGCGGTCTTGAGTGCCTCTTCGCGGGCAATCGAGCGTCGACCGGCCGCTCCTACAGGATTTGCCGTGTTTTCAAGTTCTCGTATTAGTTCCTCCCTCGCATAACTCGCTCCACCCTCGACTATTCTTCCACTACGCGCCCCTGGCTGCCCTTCAAGGCTGCCGGCCTTTTCCTGCGCCTCTTTCATCCATGCATGACGAATGGAGCATGAACGACACTTGACAAGAATTGAGCGCAAACGTATGTTTCAAACAACCGTTTGACCGGCGTGGCAAATCGACGCGGTCGCTCATTCCAGGATTCATCAGCAGAGGTTTATCGCTATGCCTGACTACAAGGCCCCCTTGCGTGATATTCGCTTCGTCCGTGACGAGCTGCTCGGTTACGAAGCGCACTATCAGAGCCTGCCGGCATGCCAGGACGCTACCCCGGACATGGTTGACGCCATCCTCGAGGAAGGCGCCAAGTTTTGTGAGCAGGTACTGGCCCCGTTGAACCGGGTCGGCGACACCGAAGGTTGCACCTGGAGCGAGTCCGGCGTTAAGACGCCCACCGGTTTCAAGGAAGCCTACAAGCAGTTCGTCGAAGGCGGCTGGCCAAGCCTGGCCCACGACGTGGAGCACGGCGGCCAAGGCCTGCCGGAGTCCCTGGGCCTGGCGGTCAGCGAAATGGTTGGCGAAGCCAACTGGTCGTGGGGCATGTACCCGGGCCTGTCCCATGGCGCGATGAACACCATTTCCGAACACGGCACCCCTGAGCAACAAGAGGCCTACCTGACCAAGCTGGTGTCCGGCGAGTGGACCGGCACCATGTGCCTGACCGAACCGCACTGCGGGACCGACCTGGGCATGCTGCGGACCAAGGCCGAGCCTCAGGCCGACGGTTCCTACAAGGTCAGCGGTACCAAGATCTTCATCTCGGCCGGTGAACACGACATGGCCGACAACATCGTCCATATCGTCCTGGCCCGCCTGCCGGATGCACCGGCTGGCACCAAGGGTATTTCGCTGTTCATCGTGCCCAAGTTCCTACCGAACACCGACGGTAGCGTCGGTGAGCGCAATGCCGTTTCCTGCGGTTCCCTCGAACACAAGATGGGTATCCACGGCAACGCCACCTGCGTAATGAACTTCGACGCGGCCACCGGTTTCCTGATCGGTCCGCCGAACAAGGGCCTGAACTGCATGTTCACCTTCATGAACACCGCTCGCCTGGGGACCGCGCTGCAAGGCCTGGCCCACGCCGAGATCGGTTTCCAGGGTGGCCTGAAATATGCGCGCGAACGTCTGCAGATGCGCTCCCTGACTGGCCCGAAAGCGCCGGACAAAGCCGCTGACCCGATCATCGTGCACCCTGACGTGCGTCGCATGCTGCTGACCATGAAGGCCTTCGCCGAAGGCAACCGGGCAATGGTCTACTTCACCGCCAAGCAGGTCGATATCGTCAAGTACGGCCAGGATGAAGAAGAGAAGAAGAAAGCCGACGCACTGTTGGCCTTCATGACTCCGATCGCCAAGGCATTCATGACCGAAGTCGGCTTCGAAGCCGCCAACCATGGCGTGCAGATCTACGGCGGCCACGGCTTTATCGCCGAGTGGGGCATGGAGCAGAACGTTCGCGACAGCCGCATTTCGATGCTGTACGAAGGCACCACCGGTATCCAGGCCCTCGACCTGCTGGGTCGCAAGGTATTGATGACCCAGGGCGAAGCGCTGAAGGGCTTCACCAAGATCGTCCACAAGTTCTGCCAGGCCAACGAAGGCAACGAAGCGGTCAGCGAGTTCGTCGCACCGCTGGCGGCCATCAACAAGGAATGGGGCGAGTTGACGATGAAAGTCGGCATGGCCGCGATGAAGGACCGTGAAGAAGTCGGTGCCGCTTCGGTGGACTACCTGATGTACTCCGGTTATGCCTGCCTGGCTTACTTCTGGGCCGACATGGCGCGCCTGGCGGCCGAGAAGCTGGCCTCCGGTACCACCGAGGTAGGTTTCTACACCGCCAAGCTGCAGACCGCGCGTTTCTACTTCCAGCGTATCCTGCCGCGTACCCGCACTCACGTGGTCACCATGCTGTCGGGCGCGAACAACCTGATGGACATGAAGGAAGAGAACTTCAGCCTGGGCTACTAAGCCCTACCGAGTCCTCTGCAAAAGCCGCTTCGCCTTCGGGGGAAGCGGCTTTTTTGCGCGTGGCCCCAAGGCGACGATCGGAGAAAAAATTCCTGACTAAATCGCTAAGAAGAATCGCTGCGCTGCCGTTAAAGAGATGGCATTTGTGACTGATGTCACATTGCCGTACTTTAGGTCTCACAATACAGGCACAATGCCATTTATTGCTTTGCCGGTCGGAGCTTTACCCTTGCCGCGTTCTTCCGCTGTCCATGCTGGTCATTTTTTACCCTCCCTTCTGTTGTTGCTTGCGGGGCTCGCGGCTGCCTACGTCAAGGAACTCAACGTCTTCTTCACCTCGCTGTTCAACGTGCTACCGACTCTGGTGCTGTTGCTGGGTGGGTCCTACTGCGCGGTGTACCGACGTCAGCGCGAACTGTTCCTGATGGTGACGGTGTATATCGCCTATTTCCTGCTTTCCACCCAGACCGATTATTACCGTGATCACGGCAAGGTTCGTGAAGACGCCGCAGTGGTCTTCCACCTCTGTTGCCTGCTGTTGCCCCTGCTGTTTGGCGTTTACGCCGCCTGGGAGGAGCGCACGCACCTGTTCCAGGACATGGTCGCGCGGTTTGCCGTGCTGCTGGCGGTGGGCAGCGTGGCACTGGGCCTGGAGCAGAGTTACCCGCAAACCTTGCTCGACTGGCTGGCTGAAATCCGCTGGCCTGCGCTGCACGGGGACTGGATGAGCCTGATCCAGTTGTCCTACCCGGTGTTCTTCGCGTCCTTCGTGTTGCTGACGGTGCAGTACTGGCGCAACCCGCGACCGCTGCACGCGGCGCAACTGACCGGGCTGCTCGGCCTGTTCTGGATGTTGCCCAAGACCTTCATCCTGCCGTTCACCCTGAATATCATGTGCAGCCAGGTGATGTTGATGATTGCCGCGGCGGTGGCCCATGAGGCCTATCAGATGGCCTTCCGCGACGAACTCACGGGCTTGCCGGGACGCCGCGCGCTGAACGAACGCATGCAGCGCCTGGGGCGCAACTATGTGCTGGCGATGACTGACGTCGACCACTTCAAGAAATTCAACGATACCCACGGTCACGACGTCGGTGACCAGGTGTTGCGCCTGGTGGCGAGCAAGCTGGCGAAGGTCAGCGGCGGCGGTCGTGCCTATCGCTATGGTGGTGAAGAGTTTGCGGTGGTGTTCGCCGGCAAGAGCCTGGAGGAATGCATGCCGCACTTGGAGGTCATTCGCGAAGTGATCGCCAACTACCATATCCAGTTGCGCAACCAGGACAACCGCCCCCAGGACGACCAGCAAGGTCGTCAGCGCCGGGCCGGCAGCGGGGCCACCAGCGTCTCGGTGACCGTGAGTATCGGGGTCGCCGAGCGTCAGCCGGAGCAGCGCACCCCGGAAGAGGTGCTCAAGTCCGCCGACCAGGCGCTCTATGCCGCCAAGGGCGCGGGACGTAACTGTGTGGTCGCGGCGGGGCAGAGCCGGCGTGGCGCGGTTCGCACGGGCGAAGCTGTTGGCTGAGTGATGGTGGAGCATTCAGCGGTTGGACGGTGATTGTCCGGGGTCGGGCAGGGCAGTAGGTTGGGGGTATCTGCTGCCGGAGAAATGACCATGCCTGAGTACAAAGCCCCGCTACGCGATATGCGCTTTCTGATCGACCATGTTTTCGATTTCCACGCCCACTACCTCGCCCTCGGCGCCAACGATGCCAGCCCCGATATGGTTGGCGCGATCCTGGAAGAGGGTGCGAAGTTCTGCGAGCAGGTGTTGTCGCCGCTGAACCGCTCCGGCGATGAAGAAGGCTGCCATTTCGACAATGGTGTGGTGACCACACCCAAGGGCTTCAAGCAGGCCTTTGCCCAGTATGTCGAAGGCGGCTGGCATGGCCTGGCGGCGGATCCGGCCTATGGCGGGCAAGGCCTGCCGCTGTCCCTGGGACTGGTGATCAGCGAGATGATCGGCTCCAGCAATACTTCCTGGGGCATGTACCCGGGCCTGACCCACGGCGCCATGTCGGCGATCCATGCCCACGGCACCGAGGAGCAGAAAAACACCTACCTGAGCAAACTGACCGAGGGTCGCTGGACCGGCACCATGTGCCTGACCGAGGCCCATTGCGGCACTGACCTGGGCCTTATCAAGACCCGCGCCGTGCCCCAGGCCGACGGCAGCTATGCAATCAGCGGCAGCAAGATCTTCATCTCCGCCGGCGAGCACGATATGAGCGAGAACATCGTGCATCTGGTGCTGGCCAAGCTGCCGGACGCGCCGGCGGGGACCAAGGGCATTTCCCTGTTTATCGTGCCCAAATTCCTGGCCAATGCCGCCGGCGATGCGGGCGAGCGCAACGGCGTGAGCTGCGGCGCCATCGAGCACAAGATGGGGATCAAGGCCTCGGCGACCTGTGTGCTGAACTTCGATGATGCCAAGGGCTATCTGATCGGCGAGGCCAACAAGGGCCTGAACTGCATGTTCACCATGATGAACCATGCCCGGCTGGGTACCGGGATGCAGGGCCTGTGCCTGGGCGAGACCAGTTTCCAGGGCGCTGTCCGGTACGCCAACGACCGCCTGCAGATGCGCTCGCTTACTGGTCCCAAGGCGCCGGACAAGGCCGCCGACCCGATCATCGTCCATCCCGATGTGCGGCGCATGCTGCTGACCATGAAGGCCTTTAACGAAGGCAATCGGGCGCTGACCTATTTCACCGCGCAGTGGCTGGATGTGGCTCACTTGGGCGGCGATGCGACCCAGCGCCAGGAGGCGGAGGACCTGCTGGCCTTCCTGACCCCGATCTGCAAGGCCTTTATGACCGAGACCGGTCTTGAGGTGACCAACCATGGGATGCAAGTGTTTGGTGGCCACGGCTTTATTCGTGAGTGGGGCATGGAGCAGTTGGTCCGCGATTGTCGGATTGCGCCGATCTATGAGGGCACCAACGGGATTCAGGCGCTGGATCTGCTGGGACGTAAAGTGCTCGGTAGCCAGGGCAAGTTGCTGCGCGGCTTTACCAAGATCGTGCACCGGTTCTGTCTGGCGAATGCCGGGCATCCGCAGCTCAAGGGGTATGTGGCGCAACTGGGTGGCTTGAACCAGCAGTGGGGTGAGTTGACGACTCAGGTCGGGATGGCGGCGATGAAGAACCCGGATGAAGTGGGTGCGGCAGCGTTGGATTATCTGATGTACAGCGGTTACATCATCCTCGCCTACCTCTGGCTGCGCATGGCGCTGGTGGCCCAGGCCCAGTTGGAGGAGGGTAGCGGTGATGCCGAGTATTGCCAGGGCAAGCTGGCGACCTGCGAGTTCTACTTCAAGCGTCTGTTGCCGCGTACGACCGCACATCGAGCGGCGGTGGAGGCGGGGAGTGAGTGCCTGATGCGTTTGCCGGCGGAGTTGTTTGCGCTGTAGCTGTCTTCGAATGTGCAGGGCTTTCCCGCGAAGGCGTCAGAACAGACGGTGCAGGATCAGGATATGTTTATGACTAAAAATATAAAAATAGTCACTCACTGACCCTATGTGTCGTAAAAGTTGTTAGGGTAAACTCGTGCCATAGAAAATCGGCCCCATCCGGGGCCTGTCGTTTAGATCCTGCGAGGTTTGCCATGGCTGACTACAAAGCGCCCCTGCGCGATATGCGCTTCGTCCTCAATGAAGTGTTCGAGGTCGCGAAACTCTGGGCCCAACTGCCCGCCCTGGCCGAGACCGTCGACGCCGAAACCGTCGAAGCGATTCTCGAAGAGGCCGGCAAGGTCACCGCCAAGAGCATCGCGCCCCTGAGCCGTGGTGGCGATGAGGAAGGTTGCCGCTGGGACAACGGCGCGGTGTTCACGCCCGTCGGTTTCCCCCAGGCCTACCAGACCTACGCCGAAGGCGGCTGGGTCGGCGTCGGCGGTGATCCGGCCTTTGGCGGCATGGGCATGCCCAAGGCGGTCTCGGCCCAGGTCGAAGAAATGATCAACTCCTCCAGCCTCGCCTTCGGCCTCTACCCGATGCTGACGGCCGGTGCCTGTGTCTCGATCAACACCCACGCCAGCGAAGAGCTGAAAGCCGCCTATCTGCCGAACATGTATTCGGGTGTCTGGGCCGGTTCCATGTGCCTGACCGAACCCCATGCCGGCACCGACCTGGGGATTATCCGCACCAAGGCCGAGCCCCAGGCGGACGGTTCCTACAAGGTCAGCGGCACCAAGATCTTCATCACCGGCGGTGAGCACGACCTGACCGAGAACATCATCCACCTGGTGCTGGCCAAGCTGCCGGACGCCCCGGCCGGTCCCAAGGGCATCTCGCTGTTCCTGGTGCCGAAGTTCATGGTCAATGCCGACGGCAGCCTCGGCGCGCGCAACCCGGTGAGCTGTGGTTCCATCGAGCACAAGATGGGCATCCAGGCGTCCGCAACCTGTGTGATGAACTTCGATGAAGCCGTGGGTTACCTGATCGGCGAGCCGAACAAGGGCCTGGCCGCGATGTTCACCATGATGAACTACGAGCGCCTGGGGGTGGGTATCCAGGGCCTGGCGTCGGGCGAGCGCTCGTACCAGAACGCCGTCGAGTACGCTCGCGATCGCCTGCAGAGCCGTTCGCCGACCGGGCCGAAGGCCAAGGACAAGGTCGCCGACCCGATCATCGTGCACCCCGATGTGCGGCGCATGCTGTTGACCATGAAAGCCTCGAACGAAGGTGGCCGGGCATTTTCCACCTACGTGGCGATGCAGTTGGACACCGCCAAGTTCAGCGAAGACGCCACCACCCGCGAACGCGCGGATGGCCTGGTGGCCTTGCTGACCCCGGTGGCCAAGGCCTTCCTCACTGACCTGGGCCTGGAAACCACCGTGCACGGCCAGCAAGTGTTCGGCGGCCATGGCTATATCCGCGAGTGGGGACAGGAGCAGCTGGTGCGCGATGTGCGCATCACGCAGATCTACGAAGGCACCAACGGTATCCAGGCCCTGGACCTGGTGGGGCGCAAGATCGTCGGCAACGGCGGCGTCTATTACAAACTGTTCGCCGAAGAGATTCGCCATTTCATCCAGACCGCCGACGCCGGGCTGGCCGAGTTCACCCAGCCGCTGAGCGCCGCGCTGGATAACCTTGATGACCTGACGGCTTGGGTGCTGGAACGCGCCAAGACCAATCCGGACGAGATCGGTGCGGCATCTGTCGAATACCTGCAAGCCTTCGGTTACACCACCTATGCCTACATGTGGGCACTGATGGCCAAGGCCGCGTTGGGCAAGGAGAGTCAGGAGACGTTCTACGCGAGCAAAATGGGCACCGCGCGGTTCTATTTCGCACGCCTGTTGCCGCGTATTCACTCGCTGACAGCTTCGGTAAAAGCCGGGAGCGAGTCGTTGTTCCTACTGGATGCCGAGCAATTTTGATTCTTCGGATGCACTGTAAGCATTTACTTACATAACGTGCTGCTTTTTGCCCCTATCGCCAGATTGGATCCAGCGATAATCTTTGTACCAAGGACGTCGAGCAGGAAGCTCAAAAGCAACAACAGGGACACGTAGGATTCTGCCAGGACGGCGGAGTGAAAGGGATGTCAGGGAAACAGTCTGCAAAACCCCGCCTAGGCGGGGTTTTCTTTTGCCTGCGAAAAAGTGCCGGTCAGTTCAGCCCTTCGCGTGCCACCGGCGGATGCCCGCCCGGGCGGTTCGTCAACATCACGTCTTCGAGCAAGTTGCGCAACAACTCCAGGGTTGCCTGTTGGCGTTGCACATCGCGGCACACCAGCCCGACTTTCAAGGCAACCCGTGGTTCGGTCAGCGGCTTCCACAGCAGCAGGTCGTCGTCGTGCTCATGGCGCGAGCGGCCCGGCAGCACCGTCGCCAGTCGCGTATGGGGCAGGCTGTCGAGGATGCCGGCCATATTGTTCAGTTCGGCCTGGACCTGAGGGCGTCGCCCCAGATTGGCCAGTTGTCCCTGCCAGATCTGGCGGATCTGGAATTCCTCACCGAGCAGCAACATTGGCAGTTCGGCGGCCTGGCTCAAGGAGACCTTCTTGAATTCGCGCAATGGATGATCACTCGGGATCACCAGTTGCAGCTCATCTTCGTACAACAGCACCCCATGCAAGCCAGGTTGGCGCGGCGGCAGGTAGCTGATGCCGATATCCAGCGAACCATTGAGCAGGCGTCGCTCGATCTCCATGCCGGTCAATTCGTAGATCTGCACCACCAGGTGCGGCTGGGCCTTGCGCACCCGTTCCAGCATCTGCGGCACCAGGCTGGTGTGCACGGTCTGCAGCACGCCGATGGCCAGGGTGCGCAGGGCCTGGCCCTGGAAGTTGCGCAGGTCGTCGCGGGCCCGTTGCAAGCCATCGAGTAGCGGCAGCGCGTGGTTGTAGAGCGTATGGGCGGCGAGGGTCGGCAGCAGGCGTTTACTGCTGCGTTCGAACAGGCCCACATCGAGGTTGTGTTCGAGCTGGCGGATCTGCTGCGAGAGAGCCGGTTGTGAGATCGACAGGCGTTCGGCGGCCCGGCCGACATGGCCTTCTTCATACACCGCGACGAAATAACGCAGTTGCTTGAAATCCATAAGCTGTACTTATCGAAAATGCTCGAAAAACGAAATGGCCGCCAGTGCCGCAGACGCCTAGTCTAACCCCAATCACAAGGCTTACAGGGCCATAGAACGCGATGAATACTGTTTGCGTGGACGGTGTTTACATAGGCAAGGCAAAAAATCTCGGGCAGGGTTTGCTCGGCGATACGGATAAACACCGGGTTGCCAATCGGCTCTGGTTGTGGCCACAGGGCCTGGGCAGCGATGAGCATGGCGACCCTCGTTTTCATACCGGGCCCGAGCGGGCGCTGCATCACTACCCCGCTGAGCATTACGCTTACTGGCGCAAACGTTATCCACAGCTCGATTGGGCGGCCCCGGCCTTTGGCGAGAACTTGTCGACGCGGGGTCTGACCGAAGAGCAGGTTTGCCTGGGCGATCTGTTTCGCTGGGGTGGTGCGTTGTTGCAGGTCAGCCAGCCGCGCTCGGCCTGTTATCGCTTGAGCCGTCTCGGGACCTTGCCGGGACTGCCGCAAGAGGCCCAGGACACAGGGCGCTGCGGTTGGTTCTACCGAGTGCTCAAGTCGGGCTTTGTCAGCGCTGATCAACCGTTTGAACTGATTCAGCGCAGTTATCCCGGCCTGACCGTGGCCTGGGCGCTGCATGCCTTCTTTCAGGAACCCCTGGAACAGGCGGGCCTGAAGAAGCTGATGGATTGTCCGGCGCTGTCTTCGCGCTGGCGCGATACGGCCATCAAGCGGCTACGTAGCGGGCGGGTGGAAGACTGGTCGGCGCGGTTGCTCGGCTTGCCTCTGGAAGGTCTGCGCGCATGAACCTGTTCAGTTTGCGGCGTACGCCGCCAAGTCTTGATGACCTGACGGCTGAGTACCGGCAAGCCACTCGACAAGACAGCGTCAGCCATGAATACCTGATGCCGACTGTCGCGCGTCTCGCTCCGGTGTTCGTGCGTGGCCAGGGCTCTTCGGTGTGGGATACGCAGGGCCAGGCTTATCTGGATTTCAGCCAGGGCGGCGGGAGCAACAGTCTCGGTCACAGCCCCGGTGTTCTGGCTCGGGCTTTGTCCGACCAGGCCTACGGGTTGATCAACGCCGGAGGTGGATTTCACAACCAGGGGCAATTGAATCTGGCCCAGCGGTTGTGTGAAAGCACCGGCTGCGATCAGGTGCATTTTTTCAACAGCGGCTCCGAAGCCTGCGACGCTGCGATCAAACTGGCGCGCAAGTGGGGGCAACTGCATCGCGGTGGCGCGTCTCGGATCATCTCGGTGAGCAACGCCTGTCACGGCAATGGTTTCGGCGCCATGGCCGCCTCGGATGCTTTTGACAATCGGTTCGAGCCGCAACTGCCGGGTTTCAGCCAGGTGCCGTTCAATGACTTATCGGCCTTGCATGCCGCCGTGGATGCCAAGACCGTCGCGATCATGCTGGAACCGATCCAGAGTGCCGCCGGGGTGATTCCGGCGACCGGGCATTATCTCAAGGGGGTCGAGCGGTTATGTCGTGAGTTGGGCATCCTGCTGATCCTGGATGAAGTGCAGACTGGCATGGGGCGCTGCGGCACCTTGCTGGTCGAACAGCAGTATGGCGTCAAGGCGGACATCATCACCCTGGGCAAAGGCCTGGGCGGCGGTGTGCCGCTGGCCGCCCTGCTGGCGCGGGGTAAGGCTTGCTGCTTCGTGCCCGGCGAAATCGGTGGCAGCCACCATGGCAATGCCATGATGTGCAGCGCTGGGCTGGCGGTGCTGGAGACGCTGCTCGCGGGGGATTTCCTCACCCAGGTCCGTGAAACCGGGCAGTACCTGCGTGATGGGCTGACACGTCTGGCCCAACGTTATGCACAGGGAGAATTGCGCGGGACCGGTCTGCTCTGGGGCCTGACCCTGGGGGATGATTCAGCGGATGCGCTGCTCAAGGCGGCGTTGCAGGAAGGGCTGTTGCTGGATGCACCGAAAGCCGACTGCCTGCGTTTTTCACCGGCATTGAACGTCAGCAAGAACGACATCGACGAGATGTTACTGCGCCTGGCCCGCGCCTTTTCCCGAGTACGGACCGCCCAGGTCCAGTGTCGCAAGGGTATTGCCGTCTGACATTGACTGGCGCCTTTTCCACAACGAATTCAAGAACCGTCTCGCGGTATAACGCGTCGCCCTGTGCCTGACTCTTTTGGCACGGGGTGTTTTTTTGTGGGCGGCGTTCGCGGGGAGGCCCTTCGGGAGTTCGAACAGCACGTTATGTCGAATTTGAGTTTATATACCACTGGGCGGTATGTTTTTCGGCAAGGAGTTTCTGTGCCATAGGTCAACGCCTGTGAGGCGCTCAGATGCGCCAACAGCTACTGGAAATGAAAGAGTTTGTGGAGATAGGTCATGACCAAGACATTTAAAAGCGAGGCACTGGAGTCGATTCATGAATCGGCCAGCGTGTTGCAGGCCATTGGGGCGATCAGCAAGGCGACCATGCGTGAGTTCGATGAGTCCTGCCTGGCGCAGGTCCCGGATGAAATAGCGCCGGAGCAGATCAAGCAGTTGCGTGAGCGTAACCACGTCAGTCAGCCGGTTTTTGCCCGTTACCTGAACACCAGTGCCTCGACCGTGAAGCAGTGGGAGGCGGGCGACAAGCAACCTAGCGGCATGGCGCTTAAATTGCTGAGCATCGTGCAGAAATACGGCTTGCAGATATTGGCCTAACGCTCGCGGCGATTGCGTGAGCGGTCCTGGGCAAAGGTGCGCAGCCCACGGTGGGCGCTGGTTTGTCCGCGAATCAGGCCGGCGCGATCGGCAGATTCTGAAGGGGGCAGGGGCGGCGGCGTTTGCACCGGCTCCCCGGATTCATTCGAGGACGCCGGACCTTCGGAGTCGGGAGCGGTTGGCAGGGACATGGGCGTTTCCTTGGAAGAGGAGCGCCCATTTTAGCGGATAACGTTCTCTCAGTCCTGGCTCAGGTCCCTATAGAGTGCCGGACGGCGGTCCAGCAGGTAGCGATTGCTGGCCCGTGAGGTGTGCATCAGCGAACGGTCCAGGGTGGCGACGATCAGGGTTTCATCCAGGCCGGCGCGGGCCAGGCGACTGCCGTCCGGTGCGGCGATGCTGCTCTGGCCGCAGTACTGGATATCGCCCTCGTTCCCGCAGTAGTTGGCGTACGCCACAAAACACTGGTTCTCGAAGGCCCGGGCACGAATGGTGACATCGGCGACGAAGTCGAATGGCACCATATTGGCGGTGGGCACCAGAATCACCTCGGCTCCTCTCAAGGCCAGGCGCCGGGTGTTTTCCGGGAACTCGACGTCGTAGCAGATCAACAGCCCGAGTTTCCAGCCGCCCAGCTCCACCACCGGAAAGTGGTCGGGGCCAGCGCTGAACATCGAATGATCCAGGTCGCCGTAGAGGTGGGTCTTGCGGTAGTTGCACAGGCTCTGGCCGTGGGCGTCGATCAACTGCACCGCGTTGTAGATCTGGCCGTCCTCGGCCCGCTCCGGATAGCCGTAGACAATGGCCATGTTCGCCGCCCGGGCGAGGGCGGCAATATGCTGCGCGCTGGCGCCGTCGTGGGCTTCGGCCAGGGCACCGACCGCTTCGGCGCCGATGTTGTAGCCGGTCAGGAACATTTCCGGGACCACCAGCACATCCACGCCACGGGCCTCGACGGTCAGGCGCTGCAAGCGTTGCAGGTTGCCCGCGACATCCAGCGGTTGCGGCGGGCATTGATAGAGAGCGATCTGCACAAGCGCGTTCCTTTCAGTCTGCCAGGGCAATCGGACCAATGTCCTTGAAGACATCGCCCGGACCCGGGTTCTCGGCGTGGGTGCGTCCACCGAAGTGGCTCATGATGCCCCACACGGCGTTGAGCGAAGTCTGTACCGCACCCTCGACCCAGGCCGGGGTCCAGGACACATCGTCACCGGCAATGAAGATGCCACGGTGTTCGGCGGGTATATCGGCCTGCATGAAGTGCGCGTACATCCGCTGGTTGTAGCGGTAGTGGCCGGGCAGGGCGCCTTTGAAGGCACCGAGGAAGTGCGGGTCGGCTTCCCAGGACACGGTGATCGGATCGCCGATGATGCGCGCGGCGATATCCACTTTCGGGTAGATCTTCTTCAGCGCGTCCAGGGCCAGTTTCACCCGTTTTTCGATGGGCTGCGGGAGCATTTTCAGGGCGTCGCTCATCCACGAGTACGACAGGCAGATCACGCCCGGCTTGTCGTCGCCGTTGTCGAACAGGTAGGTGCCGCGGGTCAGGCGATCGGTGAGGGTCATGCTCATCAGGTCGCGACCGGTTTCCGGGTCCTTGTCCTTCCAGAACGGACGGTCGACCATGACAAAGGTCTTCGAGGACTGCATATAGCGTGTGCGGTCCAGGGCCATCCACATCTTCTGGGAGAACAGCGATTCCTCGCACTCGATCTGGGTGGTCAGCAGCCAGCTCTGGCAGGTGACGAGAACGGCGGCGTATTGACGGGTATCACCCCAGTTGTCGGTGACCGCGAACTGACCGTCGGCATCTCGGGTAATGCGCTTGACGCCGGTGCGCGGTGCGCCGTGGTGCAGGCTGCTCAGGCTGGTGCCGGCTGGCCAATGGGCACAGCGCTGCGGTGCATGGCGCCAGATTCCCAGCGGTACCTGTTCCACGCCGCCCACGACCAGGTGCTGGTGGTCGTCGCAGTTGGTCATCACCACACGGAAGATTTCCAGCATCGAGTTGGGGAAGTCCGAATCCCAGCCGCCGGTGCCGAAACCGACCTGGCCGAACACTTCGCGGTGTTGGAACGACAGCTTGGCGAAGGCTTTGGAGGTGGCGACGAAGTCGTAGAAGGTGCGGTCATCCCACAGTGGGACCAGGGTGTTCCACAGCTCTTTCAGGCGTGGCACGTCGCGGTCGCGAATGGCCTGCTGGATATCACCGAAGCGCGAGCCGTCTTCCAGGGCATCGGCCCAGGCGTCGGCGACTTCCTGGAACAGGGCGGGCAGGTCGGCGAGTTTCTCGGCGTAGTAGGTTTCGCCTTCGAGGTCGATCACCGTGCTGCCGGAGGCCGGGGTCAGCGGGTTGGGGAAGGGCTTGGTCTCAAGGCCGAGCTTGTCGACGTAGTGGTAGAACGCCGTGGACGAGACCGGGAAACGCATGCCACCGAGCTCGGCGATGATGCCTTCGGCGCCTTCGAAGGCCTGGGAGCGCAGGCGTCCGCCCATTTTCGAGGCTTCGTAGACGACCGGCTTGAGGCCCAGTTTCATCAGTTCGTAAGCGGCCACCAGCCCGGCGATCCCGGCGCCGACAATCGCCACTTCCGCCCCGTGGTTTTCCGCCGGGATGCTGCCCAGTCCGGCCGGGTGCTCGATCCAGTCGTCGAAGGCGAAAGGGAAGTCCGGGCCGAAGATGGTGATGGGTTTTTTACCGTCGGCAGGATGGCGATTGTTCTTGTTCATGGCTGACCTTGCTGGCGACTCGGGCCGGGCGGTGTGTCCGGCTGGAGTATAGATAGGAAAAGACTGAGGCCATTGTAGGGAGCGGGGAGTGAGTTAATAAGACGCAAAGTGTCGTCGTTTTGATCTTATATGATGCTTTATGACGAGATGTTTGTTCGAAACGACGCAAACCTGTAGGAGCAGGGCTTGCCCGCGAAGGGGACCTTGAGGGCGCTAAAAGCTTTGCGGACAATCGAGCGTCGACCGGCCGCTCCTACAGATACCGCGTTCAGCCAGCAAATTTTTGGGGTTAAACCGGCTGCCCCCGATCCACCTTGCTACTGAGAATGATCGAGGTCGTAGTTTTCTCCACCCCTTCAACGCTGCCGATCTGGTCGAGCAACTGGTCCAGCTGTTCCGGCGAATCGCTGCGCAGCCAGGCCACATAGTCAAACTCGCCGCTTACAGCACAGAGCTGCTGGATCTGCGCCATGGCACTGAGCCGCCGCACCACATCCTTGCCCGAGCGCGGCTGGACCGTGATCCCGACATAGGCCTGCAAACCGCCATCGACCACCCGCTGACCCAGGCGCACGCCATAACCGGTAATGACCTTGGCCTTTTCCAGGCGCGCCAGCCGCGAGGTAACCGTGGTGCGCGCGATCCCCAACTGCCGTGCCAGCATCGCCACGCTTTCGCGGGCATTGATCTGGAGGGCGGAAATCAACTGACGGTCGATTTCGTCGAGGGCGGGAAGGCGGGTGTCGGACAAGGTCGGGCTCCGGTGGCGGGTGTTGAGAGTGGTGCCATGTTACAGGCTTGAAGGATCCGTCGGTCTTAGGCCGGGAATCTGGTAGCGAGTGCTGCGTCCTCCACCGGGGAGACGATATAGGCAACCTTTCTCCAGAAGATCCGCCAGATGACGAGTCGCCGTCGCCTTACTGACCTTGGCGACCGCCTGGTATTGCGCGGCATTGATACCACCCTCGAAGCCTTTCTCGCCGCCATCGAGCAGCCTGTTGATAACTTTGAGTTGTTCCGGCGAGAGTTGAAGATGGCGATGCTGTTGCCAATACCGTGCCTTGACCAGCACCCAGTCAATGTTGGCCTGAGCCTGTTCCAGGCTGCGCAAAAGGGTTTTCAGGAACCATTGCAGCCAAGGGGTGATATCCAGCGAATCTTTCTGGCTGGACTCAAGTATTTCGTAATAGCCCTTCCGGTCTTCGAGAATGCTCGCGGACATCGCATAGAACCGAATCGCTTGTTGTTCGCCTTGAGCCAGTGCCAGATCGGTGAGGGTGCGGGTCAGGCGACCGTTGCCATCATCGAATGGATGCAAGGTCACGAACCAGAAATGCGCGACGCCTGCGCGCAGCAGCGGATCGATTGCCGTATCTGCCTGAGTGGCGTTGAACCAGTGGATAAACGCCATCAGTTCTTCGTCGAGTCCGGCCCGCGGTGGTGCCTCGAAATGCACGACAGGCCGATCCAGGCGCCCGGACACCACCTGCATCGGCTCGTTGCCGCGCAGCATACCGATACGGATCTTCGGTGCCAGAGGGCTTTCATCAACCTGGAACAGCAGCGAGTGCCAATACAGCAGACGCTCAAGGCTCAACGGTGAGTGATGGTGTTGCGTGGCGTCCAGCAGCAGTTCCGCCAGGCCCTCGCTACGTGGGCTGGCGGATTGGTCGGCACTCAGCCCCAGGCGCCTTGCCAACGAAGACCTGACTGAGCCGATATTCAACGGTTCCCCTTCGATGGCCGAGGAAGTGATGATGTTTTGCAGCAAGGCATCCAGCTCGTTCTGCGCGCTGCTGTCCTCGCCGATGGCGGCGGCGATGCCGAGCAAGCGCCCCTGGGCGTGCCCGCATTCCAGCAGCAGCGGCGTCAGGGCCTTTTCCTGCCAGGTGAAATGAGGCCAGTCGGGCTGCTGCCAGATCCAGTGAGGCAGATCGATCATAGAAGACTCCGCATGAGCGTGAGCCGAATAAAAAGCTTATTCGGCTCATATTGTGAGCCGATTGTGCGATTTATTCGGCTCATCGTCTAGCTGGGAGACGCCTGTAGGCTGCTCTTGGGTTGAGCCGCATATCTGTTTTGATTTTTCTGTAAGTTCGGTATACGTTACATTTAATATCATTTGTTGCGTATACAGAACATGGACTATTCCCTCATCACAGTGCGTCTCGGCGATCAGGTCCGGCAGCGTCGTCTGAATCGCGGGCTGACTCAAGCCAGGCTCGCTACCTTGGCTGGCATCACCCGACAGAAGGTCATCGCCATCGAGAAGGGTGACCTGTCAGTGGGCATGGTCGCCTATGCGCGAGTCCTGGGCGCTATGGACTGTGAGTTCGCCGTGGTGCCAGCGGTAATGCCCACGCTGGATGAAATACAGGGAGTGTTCGACTGATGACAACCGTACTGCAAGTTGCGACGCCTCAAGGTGACAGCGGGAGGATCCTTGGCAGCGGTGGAGACTACCTGTTTCGTTATCACGAAGAGGCCAAGATGCAAGCCGCGATCAGTTTGCTGATGCCTGTGCGTCTGGATGAATACCGTCACCGAGAATTGCACCCGATCTTCCAGATGAACCTCCCGGAAGGTTATGTCCTGGAGCAGTTGCGCAACCGTCTTGCCAAGGTGGCGAATGTCGATCCCATGCTGCTGCTTGCGCTGTCTGGTAGCAGTTCGCCTATCGGGAGGGTAGCGGTGAGTTCGCCGGAGGTCGATGCGCTCTTGCAGCGTCAACAGTACCCTGGAGAAAAGCTGGAGGAAATCCTGGCCTGGGATGGCGCACAAGACATTTTTGCCGATTTGGTAGATCGCTATATTCTGCGCGCCGGGATATCGGGCGTGCAGCCCAAGGTGTTAGTGCCGGAGCATCCAGATGGTGTGCCGCAACGGTTTACCTCGAAAACCTCTGACCTGATCGTCAAGAGTGGCCGAGACGAGTTTCCGGGGCTTGCGATTAACGAGTTCCTCTGTATGTCCGTGGCCAGGGACGCCGGGATTACGGTGCCGGAGTTCTACCTTTCCGATAATGCCAAGCTGTTCGTCATGCGCCGCTTCGATAGGGATGAGCAGCTCAATCCCATCGGCTTCGAGGACATGGCGGTACTGATGGGGCTTGCCGCAGAGCAAAAGTACAGCAAGAGCTATTCGGCCATCGCCAAGGCCATCCGCCTGTTCTGCTCGCCCGAGCAGGTGCAGGGCTCACTGGCCCAGCTATTTGCAATCGTGACCTTGAGCTGCATCGTTGGTAACGGCGACGCTCATCTGAAGAACTTCGGGCTGCTGTATTCCGACCCCACGCAGCGCGATGCGCGGCTGGCACCTGCCTACGACATCGTCAACACCACGGCTTACCTTCCAAAGGACGTATTGGCGCTTGATCTTGTCGGCAACAAATCGTTATTCGCGTCACGACAGGGACTGCTGGACTTCGCTCTGGTGTGTGAGGTAGCCCGGCCAGAAGAGGTAATCCGAGAGCAACTGCAAGTACTGGAACAGGTACTGGCTCGTTCAACCGAGCTTTGTGAACAGGCACCGAACGTAGTCACGGCAATTAGGCAATGTGCTGAGCCGTTTATGAAAACCTTCGGTTAGCGTGTGCACTTGTTCGAATTTACATCGGTGCCGGTACAGGCGATTGCAGGCTCTGAGTGCAACACGGTCATTGAATTAACGCTGGGCCAGCATGAGCCTTGAGCCTAGCGAGGCTCAACGGCTAAGTCAGGATGCCTTGGCCAAGACGCTGCACATCCTGTCGAAAAAGGAGTGACTGGAAGAGTCGCCGTCAGCGGGTGACTTCAACACCGGGTGTGTGCTCCTTGAGGTGCATACATTTGCACACGTTTTTCACGTTGCGTCAGCCAAGTACGACAACTACATTTTGACCGTCGCTGCAAAATCAGCGAACGGGCTGGACACCCGCGGTTTTCAAACGTACTCACACAATACCGCGTAGGAGTTTTGCTCGTGTCCAAGAAAATCACCCCTGATCTCTTCCATGGCGTTGATGAGGCCATCGGTCCAGTGCCTCATACAGCCAGCTTGCTTGATACCCTCTCTTTAACCGTATCCAAAACCATCGATCACGCTGACCCTCTCAAACCTTCGATTTTTGCCATCCAACCAGGCGTCAAGGCTCAGGACGCGCTGATCTACGTCTCGAAATTGCTCGAAGCCGCCGAACTGAACGGTGACGAAATCAGCTTGCATACGAATCCGGTGGAGCGATCTCTGTTCTGGGGCATGCTTCACTCGGTAGAAATGGCACGGGCTGTGGTGGATGCCCTGCTTGAGGGATCGTCTTCAACTCATCGCGCGTCACCCACATTGGAAGATCAATCATTTGATTGAAGTGGCGCATGCTGCGTTTCTGATCAGCAGTCTGAACGGACATCTTACGGGCGTGTAAAAAAGGTGTTTTTGCCTCACTGTAATGACCCATGTCATTACAGTGAGGTGCATCCCATGGCATCCATTAACGTCCGCCATTGACTACGACCTCAAAGCACGTGCTTACCATGAGCTGGAAAAACTGGGTGTCACTCCTTCCCGCACCGTTTCCGAAACCCGACGACGTGGTCGACTTGGTTGTGCTCGCTGGAGACATCGATCTGCAGGCTCGGGGTGTGCTTTGGGCGAATGAGACGTTCACTTGCCCGGTCATCTATTGCTGCGGTAATCATGAGCTATACCGAGGCCACCTCGATCGCACATTGAGCAAGATGAAGGCTGCAGCAGCGCCTCATGTCCATGTGTTGGAGAACGAATCGTGGGCTCATGGCAATGTCAGGTTTTTGGTCGGAACGGCGTGGACGGATTTCACGTCCACGGGCGATTTGGTCGCAGCATCGATGACCTGCGCGAGTGTGATGAATGACTTCAAAATGATCCGGGCAGATAGCAATTATCGCCGCCTTCGCCCCGCTGACCTCATCGCAAAAAATCGGACGACTCGTGAGTTTTTTGACCGAGAGCTCAGCACACCTTTCGAGGGGACAACGATCGTAGTAAGCCATCACTGCCCGATACCAGAAGCCGCCGGCGATGAGCATGATGGTCACGTCAGCGCGGCCTATTTCAATCGCTGGCATTCCTTGATGGAAAAAGCCAACGTGTGGATTTTCGGCCATACGCATCGATCCATCGATGCCATGTTTGGCGAATGTCGGGTGATTTCAAATCAGCGGGGGTATCCCGGCGAAGAAACTGGTTTCGACCCGCACAAGATTGTGGCGATCACTTCATGACCAATAGGCAGATTATGCGCTTGGCTCAGCCGTCTGCGGTTCCTCCGCTGGTGTTAGTGGCCAGTAACATTGACTGGGGGGTAATCGTAGACGCGTACCTCTGTAGTGCCGCGCGAATAGGCGATCGGTACGCTGCCGAGGCCTTCCTAGACCGCTCTGGCGTCGTCAGCGATGGCATGACGGTTGCCACCCCGCCTGTTACCGTTTTGATGCATAAGAACGGATTCATGCTGGTGCGCAGTCAATGCCTCAAGGATCACTACGTGATCGTCACAGAGCATTCCTAGAGGCTGATTCAATGGCATCAAATGAGCGTGTGCCGATTGAGGTATCAGACGCCTCCTTGATCAATTTTGGCCGTGCGATTACGGCTTTTCTGCACCAGCCTGAAATTGAGGGGTTTAGTCTGGTCGGCAGAGTTTATTTTGACCACAAGGATAGGTTTCAAAATGGCCGGTTGATACGAACGTCCGATGTCTTGGAGTTTATCGAGATTGCCGATCACCTTGTGGCAATAACTCTTACAGTCCTGCCCAATGGGGAAAAGCTGCTGGTAGAAATTTGTGTCGGGGGGCAGGGAAAGGATACGGACAATAAAAAGCCAGACCGGAAGGTCTGGCTTGGGAATTGGTGGGCCTCCCCGGAGTCGAACCGGGCACCAACGGATTATGCGTACCACTTCAGTTTTCACTGCCCCTTTCGGGTTCGTGGTCTGGACTGTCTCTTACCTTTCGGCTCGCCCGTACAGTCTCTACACCTTCCTCGATCTCTCAAGGCTTGGCTCGGGATTACCACGCGAAGCAGAGGCTTCCCCGAATTTGAGCGATTCTACCAAGGGACAGAGCAAACTTATCCCAAGGCAACCCATTTGTTCAGCACCATGCCCTGTGGGGTTTAGGTGCTGATCTGCTAAGTCCGCTGCTCTAACCAACATGAGCTAGAGGCCCTGATGCTCTGAAGCACGGTTCGCTAGGATACGTGCACAAAAAGCGAAGTCAACATAAGAACCGTGGACCAAAGGATTATGAGTCCTCTGCTCTAACCAACTGAGCTATAGGCCCTCAGTAGGCCGCGAATTATAGCGATGGTTTCTCGCGGGGGCTATCCGAAAACTCCGAAAGCCTCATATGAAGGAACGTCGCGGCGAATTCTTCGGCGGCCAACGGCAAACTGACGATGTAACCCTGGATCTGTTCGCACCCCTCGACGGCCAGGAAATCCTGCTGTGCCTGGCTCTCCACCCCCTCGGCAATCACCGTGAATTGCATGCTGCGGCCCAGGGCGATGATTGCGCGGACGATGGCTGCATCGTGGGGGTCATCCGGCAAGCCGCGAACAAACGACTGGTCGATTTTCAACACATCCAGCGGCAGGCGCTTCAGATAACTCAGAGACGAATAGCCAGTGCCGAAGTCATCAATAGCCAATTGCACCCCCAGGCGCTTGAGCTGGTGCAGGACCTCCAAAGCCTCCTCGGCCTGGCTCATGATGAAGTTTTCGGTAATCTCCAACTGCAGGCAGCCGGGCTCAAGCCGGTAATCCCTGAGCAACTGTTCGATCCGCGCGAGCAGGTTCGGTTGGCGCAGTTGCGCGCCGGCGAGGTTGACCGAGAGCGGGCCGAAGTCGCCATGGGTCCTGTTCCAGCGATGCATCTGTCGGCAGGCGCGCTCCAGTACCCAGTCGCCAATCTGCAGGATCATGCCGTTCTCTTCGGCCAACGGAATGAAATGCTCCGGTGGCACTTCACCAAGCGTCGGATGCTGCCAGCGTATCAGGGCCTCGGCCCCCACCAACTGGCCGCCGTGGAGGCTGATCTTGGGCTGGTAGAGCAAGTGCAGTTCCTGACGCTCGATGGCCCGGCGCAGTTCGTGCTCCAGCGCCACGCGCTCGCTGGCCTGGGAGGTGAGGTCGCGGGTGTAGCTTTCGACCCGGTTACGGCCCTTGGCCTTGGAGCGGTACATCGCCGCATCGGCGTTCTTGACCAGGGTGGCAACGTCGTTGCCGTCCTTGGGATAGAGGCTGCTGCCGATGCTGGCACTGATGAAGAACTCGTGCTCACCGGCCTGGAACGGCGCGTTGAAGCAACCCAGCAGCTTGTTGGCCAGGTGCGTGGCGTCGCTGGCCTGTTGCAGGCCCGGCAGCAGGATGATGAACTCGTCGCCGCCCAGTCGGGCCACAGTGTCGATATCTCGTAGCTGCTCCTTGAGCCTGACGGCAATGCCCTTGAGCAACAGGTCGCCAACCGGATGGCCGAGGCTGTCGTTGATGTGTTTGAAACGGTCGAGGTCGAGAAACAGTACCGCACCCTGGCCGCCGTTTTCGGCCTGGTTGTTCAGGGCGGCCAGCAGGCGGCTTTCGAACAGGGTGCGATTGGGCAGGCCGGTCAACGGGTCGTGGTGGGCCTGGTAGTCCAGGCGCGCCTGGGCATGTTTGAGGCTGGAGATATCGGCGAACACGGCGACGAAGTGGGTGATGACGTTCTCGCGGTTACGCACGGCACTGATGGTCAGCCAACTGGGGTAAAGCTCGCCGTTCTTGCGCCGGTTGCAGATCTCGCCTTGCCAATGGCCCTCGGCGCTCAGTTGATGCCACATGGCCGCATAGAAGGCGCTGTCATGCTGGCCGGAGGCAAGCAGGCGCGGGGTGTGGCCCAGGGCCTCGGTTTCGCTGTAGCCGGTGATTTCGCTGAAGGCCCGATTGACCGCGCTGATGTGTTGCTGGGTGTCGGTGATCAGCACGCCCTCGGCGGTGCTTTCGAAGACGGTGGCGGCCTGTTGCAGTTTTTCCTGCATGACATGGCGTTCGGTGATGTCCCGGGCGATGGTCAGCATGCAGTCCTCCCCGCCGATCGGCAGCGGCCGGCTGGACACTTCGCACAGACGGATCTGCCCATCGTTGCGACGGATATGGCAGCTGAAGTCGCGGACAAAACCGTCGCGATGCAGCAGTTCGAGCATGTGCTTGCGTTCGTTCAGGTTGACCCAGATGCCCAGGTCCAGGGTCGAACGGTCCAGCGAGGTGGCGGCGTTGTAGCCGGTGAGGCGGCTGAAGCCGTCATTGATTTCCAGCAGCAGGCCATCGCTTTGCCGGCTCAGCAGCAAACCGTCGGGCGAGGCGTGGAAGGCCTTGGCGAACTTTTCTTCGGAGGTTTGCAGTTGTTGTTGGGTTTGCTTGAGCTGGCTGATATCCCTGACCACCACCACCAGGGCGGGGGTGGTGTCGAGCTCGAAAGGCTCGGCGGAGATCAGTCCGGTAAATAATTGGCCATTGCTGCGCCTGAAGGGCATCTCCAGGTTGCGGATACTGCCGCCCCTTAACCGCTCCAGCAGTCCCGAGCCGACACCGTCGATGCCCCAGATATTGAGGTCGGTGGCGGTATGCCCGACCACGTCCCTGGCGTTCAGGCCGATCTGTTCCTCGAAGGCGGTGTTGACCTCCAGCAGGTGGCCGTCGGACAGGCGGGCGATCACCAGGATGTCCGGGCATTGCTGGAAGACCGAGGCGAATTTCTGTTCGGACAGGCGCAACGCTTCCTCGGTGCGTTTGGTTTCGCTGATGTCGATCATCAGGCCGCGTATGAGCGGCTCGCTGTCATGCTCGATCAGGCTGACCAGGTCGCGGACCCAGAGCGTGCGACCATCGGCGCTGATCACCCGATAGTCGAGGGTGTGGTCGCGGCCTTCGATGATCTCCTTGTCGCAGAAGGCCTGGGCACGGGTCAGGTCGGCAGGGTGGGTGATGCTGCGCCAGAAGCCGGGAATCAGCCAATGGGTCAACGGATAACCGAGCAAGGCTTCGGCATGGGGCGAAACATAGGTGTAGGTGAAGTCCATGCGCGCTTCCCAGGCGATGGCCGACAGGCTCTCTACCAGGCCGCGGTAATGGTATTCGCTGCTGCGCAGTTCCTGCTCGAGGGCGACGCGCTGGGAGATTTCCGAGCTCAGGCGGCGATTGATGCGAATGACAGTGGCCAGTATGGCGATCAGCAGCAGGATGCAGGGCAAGCCGTAGAGCAGCAGGTCAGCCCAGAAAGTGCGACTGACCAAAACGTTGCCGAGCCATCGACTCTGGATGGCCTCTTTCTCGGCGATGCTCATGTCGGCCATGACCTTATCGAGAATGCCCACGAGGATTTTCTGATCCCGGGGCACGGCCATCGCCAGTTGGTAGCGATAGGGCGTTTCGCCACTGACGTAGAGTCCCTGGAGCTTGAGCTGGTGCAGGCTCCAGACACTGGAGGCGAGATCGCCAACGACGGCATCGACCTCATCGGTGGCCAGGGCCTCGAGGGTTGAACTGACATTGGGCATGGCCACGAGGTTCAGGTCAGGGTGATGGCTGCGCAATAGCTCGTGGGGCGCGTAGTTTTCCACCACGGCGATTTTCAGGCCATAGAGTTCTTTCATGTTATGGGGATTGGCGCCGCCTTCATGGGCCAGGATGACAATCGGGAAATCCAGGTAAGGACGGGTAAAAGACAGGTAGGCCTGCCGTTCCGGGGTCGACATGATGCCGGGCAACAGGTCGATCTGGCCTGCCTTCGCCTGTTGTAGCACCTCGGTCCAGTTCACCGGCTCGATGGGGTTGAGCTTGATGTCCAGACGCTCTTCAATCAGATGAATGTAATCGGTCGTCAGCCCCTGGTAGGCGCCGCCTTCGCCCTTGAACTCGAAGGGCGGCCACGAGGCATCTACGCCCAGACGCAGTTGCGGGTGGGCCTTCAGCCAGTCACGTTCATCATCGGTGAGATTCAACGCACCAGCCGTAGCGGTCCAGGTAAGCAGCGAAAACAGAAGCAGGGCCGACAGTCTGGGCATAACGGTCTCGTTATGGCTCGGAGGAATGATTCGAGTGTAGACGGGCAGCGCGCGGGCGGCGGACATCGGAGAAGGGAATCTGCAGAAAGCAAAACCCCCGGCTAGCCGGGGGTTTTGGTGTCACTCGTCGAGGAAGGAGCGCAGATGCTCGCTTCGCGTCGGGTGGCGCAGCTTGCGCAACGCCTTGGCTTCGATCTGGCGAATCCGCTCACGGGTAACGTCGAACTGCTTACCGACTTCCTCAAGGGTGTGGTCGGTATTCATGTCGATGCCGAAACGCATGCGCAGAACCTTGGCTTCACGGGCAGTGAGGCCGGAGAGTACTTCGCGTGTCGCCTCTTTAAGGCTCTCAACGGTAGCGACATCGATTGGCGACTGCATGGTCGAGTCTTCGATGAAGTCACCCAGGTGGGAGTCTTCGTCATCACCGATCGGGGTTTCCATGGAGATCGGCTCTTTAGCGATCTTCAATACCTTGCGGATCTTGTCCTCAGGCATTTCCATGCGTTCGCCCAGCTCTTCCGGGGTCGGTTCGCGACCCATTTCCTGCAACATCTGCCGGGAAATACGGTTGAGCTTGTTGATCGTCTCGATCATGTGCACCGGAATACGGATGGTGCGGGCCTGGTCGGCGATCGAGCGAGTGATCGCCTGACGGATCCACCAGGTGGCATAAGTCGAGAATTTGTAGCCGCG
>Ga0209888_1000214_pt1 | contig 36320 bp, 33 predicted proteins | sample OrgsoiDNA_201059_FD_185807 | JGI IMG/M metagenome (GOLD analysis project Ga0209888, IMG submission 185807) | Permafrost soil microbial communities from the Arctic, to analyse light accelerated degradation of dissolved organic matter (DOM) -... | ecosystem: Environmental > Terrestrial > Soil >...
TCATCGCCACCGCACCGATCACCACCAGGGCGATGCCCAGCCACAGGTCGGCGCGTTCGTACTTGATGAAGCGTGGGGTGATGCGCTTGTCGATCACGTAGCTTTGCTGGAAGAACAACTGCCAGGGTGCCACGGTGGTCCCGACGATCCCGATGATCAGCAGCAATACGTCCGACAGCTTGCCGTCAGCCGGCAGTTGCGGGGTGAAGAAGTCATGGGCGACCTGGGTCATCGGTGGATGGATCATCAGGAAGATCGGCACCAGCAGCAGGCTGCCGAAGACCAGGACCAGGGCGAACCGTTCGAAGCGCCGGAAGTTGCCCGTGCACGCGGCCAGCATGATGAACACCGCTGCCAGGCACACGCCGGCCACCTTGGGCACCCCGAGAAAATCCATCCCCAGGCTGATGCCGATGAACTCGGTGACGATGGTCAGGGCGTTGAGGATAAACAGGTCGATGGCACTGAACGCGCCCCAGAACTTGCCGAAGCGGTCGAGGATCAGGCGGGCATGGCCGACACCGGTCACCACACCGAGGCGCAGGACCATTTCCTGGTTGACGTAGAGCACCGGGATCAACAGGGCCAGGGTCCACAGCAGCAGGGTGCCGTAGTTCTGGCCGGCCTGGCCGTAGGTGCTGAAGGCGCCGGCATCGTTGTCGCCGACCATGACGATCAGGCCAGGGCCGAGAATGGCCATCAGGGTTTTGAGCCGATGCATCCAGCCGTTGCGTGGGGCGATATCGTCATGGCGGATGGTGCCGAAGGCTCCGCGGATATCGCCGATATGGGCGCTGTCGAGGGCAGCGGATTGTGTATTCAGGTTGGACATGGTGAGTTCCTCCAAAGCGTGGCATTGGCAGCCGCTTTCGATTCCCATCGGACAGGCGAGCACGGGTCTTCCTTCTCCTGGCCACAAACCGTGGGCGTTGTTGGAGACGAAATGACAGGCATTCCTGGCGTTACGGGAAACGCAATAAATTGGGTTGTTCAACCGCTGACCGAGATCGGTCCGGGTTGTCTGGAGGTCACACGGAAGGGAATTGCGTAAAGCGCGGGGCGTTCGAGCGGGGGGAGATCAACCAGGGTCAGTCCTACCTGCCAGGCGGCACGATTCCAGTCAGTGTGACCGGCCTACTAGAGCTGGGGTCCATGGGAGTTCTCCGTGGTTATTTCGGCGAATGTAACAAAATGTGAGCAGGGATGACGAGTAAAAATTTATGAAACTTTTACAGGCGTTTTTGCCCGCGGGGTGAGAGGGCATTAACCCTTTGTGTTGCGCTGTGGTTGGCGCCCGGGCCTCAATGGATGGGGCTCACGACCCATGCTACTCTCAGCCAGACAGCTGCATATGCGCACGCAAAACAGTGAGTGTAGACATGGACTATTTACTCGCTTTTGTGGTGTTTTTATCACAGTTGATGTGCTCCGCCACTCAACGTTGTCTGCGACAAATCACCCTCTCAGCAAAATCCGTTTATCTATTTGAAACTATTAAGTTTTCCGTGATCCATGGAAGGTTTCGGCTGCCTCACGGGTAAGGTTTTTAGGTTCAAGTATCGGTAAAACAACAACGCCCGCACCGCGGGTTCTTTTGCACATGGAGAGATCATGAACACGTCACCCAACGGTATCGCAGTACTGAAGTATTTCGAGAGTTGCCGGCTGAAGGCCTATCCAGACCCGGCCAGCGGCGGTGCGCCGTGGACGATAGGCTGGGGGCATACCGGTCGCGAAGTGACTTCCGGGCTGGTGTGGACCCAGGCGCAGGCCGACGCGCAATTGACCGCTGACCTTGTATCGCGGGAGCAGGCCGTCTCGAAGGCAGCCACGGTGCCGCTGAAGCAGGGCCAGTTCGATGCGCTGGTGGACTTCGTCTACAACCTGGGCGCCGGCAACTTGCAGACGTCAACGCTTCTGCGCTTGATCAATGCCAATGATATGACCGGGGCGGTGAAGCAGTTCGCGTCCTGGAACAAGGCCGGCGGCAAGGTGATGGCGGGCCTGACTCGCCGCCGCGCCGCCGAGGCGGCTCTGTTTACCGGCAGCAATGGGGCGGATGCAATTGCTGCGGGAGTGGCGGCGGCATAAGCCTGTTCTGACGGTGAGGCTCCTGCCCGGTCGAAAGCCGACGCTGCCGTCCGGGTTCAGGAACAGTTGCTACTCGTAAGACTGTTGCAAGAATCGTTCGACAAGCCAATCGATAAACACCCTGACCCGATGGCTCAGGTAGCGATTGGGGGAGTAGACGACATGAAAGGGGTAAGGGGCGGGGCGCCATTCTTCGAGCAACGGAATCAAGGCACCGCTCTCGATGTGCTTCTGCACCGTATAAGCGAAGGTGTGGATGATGCCCAGTCCCGCAAGACCTGCAGCCACATGAGCGTTACTTTCATTGACGCTGAATACACTGTGCCCGGTGATTTCAAAGCGTTCGTTGCTGCGTTCAAAGACCGCCGGCAATACCCGACCGGTGCGTGCGGACAGGTAGTCGATCAGACGGTGTTCGTTCTCCAGTGCTTTGGGATGTGCAGGCCGACCGAACTGCTCCAGATACGTAGGTGCCGCGCAGGTGATCCAGTGGGCGCTTGGGCGAGCCGGAGGAAATCGCCCAGGCGGCGGTGTTCCTGGCGTCGGATGACAGCCGCTTTGTGAATGGCATCGAGCTGTTTGTGGATGGGGGGATTGCGCAGGTCTGAAGGGGCGAGGAGCTTCGAGAAAGGCCAGGCCTCTCGAGTGGTTCGGCGCCTAAGTGATAGGGCGCCGTGCCGCTAGTTTCTGAAACTATTTCTAACGACGCCGCTGTGGATCGGCCGTCCAGGGATTGTTAGCCTTTGGTCATTGCGGTCGTCTTTCGGTTTCGTCGTCAGGCTTGATCACTCATGGAGAAGAGATATGGCCATTAGTTTCAGAATGCTTCGTCTGGTTTGCTCCGGTGCTCTCGTGGGCTTGGCCATCGCTGGTGTCCTGGGCATCGACACCTCCTCTATTTCAGCGTCCTTCGGCGTTGTCGCAATCGGTGCGGGATCAACGTTCGTTGCAATCAAATCACTCGCGATTATCTGACGGTGCTACCGGCGTTCGTTACAGAGCTAACCCTCGATGCGTGGACCGTCATCATCGGATTCATCGCGGTGGTGCTCCGCTATTTCATGCAGCGCCTGAGCATCAGAAAGGACGAGTGTGTTGTGGCATTTCTCAACGGTGCGACCCTTGTCCCATTTGTGGTCCTCGTGACATCGGCTTTCGGCCCTGACCTTTTGGAGTTGGCGCTGACAACCAAAGGGTCCATGGCACTTGCGGGTGGGGTGGGTATTTTTTCGGTGCTGGGGGAGGTCATTGCCCCCAAGGATCTTAGGCGTAACGGCGAGTTTAAAATGACGCCGCGATAGTCCGGGCAAGTTGCGATCAGACGCTTCCCCCAAGGGCGCAGCGCTCTTCGTGCTCACACAAGGAGTACTGCGTCCCTCGAGGGGAGTGTCACTTAACGTCTGGCCATTCCTCGAGCGCCCAATCGGCAAATTGCTTGGCCCTGCGTTGGATCTGCGTTTTGTCCCAGGTTTTGGTCAAGGCGACTTTTTGGGTGATTTTCCAGTTCGACCCCTTCATGTGGGTTTTTTTATTGGCCCAGTCATGGTCCTTGATTCTTCCATTTTGCCCCTCGGTAAGCGGTGCGAGGTTGCCAATGGTATGGAGAAGCGCCTTGTGCTCTTCTTTTGTAAACAACACCGACCATTTTTCGTTCAGGCTTTGCGGTAGAACGTGCTCGACCGTGAAGTCATCGGTTGCGTTGTCATAGCCATTTTCCTTGTTGTAATGAAGCTCGCTTTGTATCAGCAGGTACTTGGTGATTTTTCTTGAATACATATCCCCGCTTATCAGCGTTTCCCGAATCTGCTGGTCATTGGGGCAATGGATCGTGCCGGTGACTATTTTCTCCTTGAGCTTCTTCGGGTCAGCGCCCGCTTTCGCCCACAGACCTTTGAAGACGGAGTGCAGTCCCGTCGGCTCCAGGCTCACGATGGCGCGCCGAACGAGGAATGACTCGACGATCGACAAGCACTGCAGCGTCTGGCTCTTGGAGACGCTGCCTGCTCGAGATGCATTTAACAGTTCCACGATGTAAGGCCAGGTGACTGTGGTTTTCGGCATCAGACTGAAGCGGCGAACGCGTTCGCCCACTTCTTTGCTCATCCCGTTGATGGGCGCATATTTCACCAACGCACAATAAAGGTCTGCGTACAGGTTCATTTCCGCGACGATGGCGCTCGGGGGCGTGCCGAACCACGCCTTCTGAAGCTCGGGAAAGGCTCTTGATTTGGACACTGAACCATTGAATTTTATAAATGAATAGATGGTGATGTATTGGTCGAAAGAATTGCCCGGGAAAGACTTTTCAAAGGGTTTCCAGATCTGTTCGTAAAACTTATCCAGATCGTCCCTGTTTTTGTCCGGCACCCGGGAAATGATGTCGTTCCTGATCAGGTCGGATAAGGAAAGCTTCACGCCCTCGTAGTTCAGTTTCGAGAACACGGTATTGGCGTCGTCTGTGGCCTCGAGGGTCACTTGAATAAATACAATCTTGGACAGCAGCCGCTCCTGAAAGGCGTCGATTTTCTTTTTGGAAATTCGCCCTGTTGCGCTGAAAAAGTCCTCGCTGAATTGCGCCTTGATATTTTCCCATTGCGACGAAATCCCGCGTCGATTGGAGTGTTCATCCACGCTGTCCTCTTTGAAGTTCCATTCAATGCAGGTGATGTCGTCCTGCAGAAGGTTAAACAGCTGCCGGCGATCCTGGACCGTAGGCAGGAGCTTGGGCATACCGGCGTGCCGTCCCGCCGAGAAAGACAGGTAGGTCTGCGCCAGCGTCAGCGCGTCTTCGTTCTTGCCACCCTTCAGGTACGACCAGACAAGGCCGCAGATCAGCAGGTAAATGGTGGTCAGGCGCTGTTGGCCATCAATCATCAGGTATTCGTTAGGCGATTGGTTACCGCCTTTTTTACCAAAGTCCTGGACTACAGTGGCACCAATGAATTGCTCCGGGTTGCCGTCCCCAGAACTGTCTATGTCTTCCAGCAGTGCCTGTAATGGTTCATTGCCCCAAACATAGTATCGCTGGTACACAGGTGCTGAATACCGAACGGAACCATCGAAGGTCTCGTGAACACTAATTTTGTCAGGGTTTTTCATTTTATAGAGAGGCTCAAGAAATAGTGAGTAGCCACTGGGCGGGACTCTGATGGAGCAGAGAGCGTCTGATGCAACCAAGTTGTCAGTTTTTGCAGGACGCAGAGTGACCTCTGCAAATTCTGAAAAATTCACAACGACTTAAATCTGTGCGATTGGTTTTTTAAGTAAACCTTTATTGGGGCGCGCCCAATGTCAAGTTTGCAGCTTTTGTGGCCTATGTCCCCGAAGTGAGCTTGGGCAGGTTCAGCCCGGATTTATCCGGGGCGCCGTTCAGTCTGGGCTTCAAGGCGTCACATTGGCTGCGTAGGTCATTCTCGGAGAGCGCAGCCGCAGCCGAAGCGTCTATGGCAGGTTTGCGCATGGCGGGTAGGGCGGGTAGGGCGCAGGCCACTGTCTCCGGTGCTGTCGCAGCCGGCATAGGCGTAACCACTCAGCATCAACGGCACCGCAATGATGACTCTCATCACACCCTCCATGATTGCCAGGAAACAGTCCGGCACTGCTCGGTCCAATAGGCTTTAGCGCTACAGGGCGCTATCAAATTGGCACCACTGCGTGGAAAAGTTCCCTTACATGTAAGAGAAGAATCTAGCGAGGCGCCCGCTTGGGGCATAGGTTTCAGGCCGGCCACGGGGGGATGTATCTTGCGGCGGCAGGGGAAGCGAGGGAATGTCGTTCACCCACGAGCGCCTCACCCATTGGCGCTCGTTGAAAATATTCTTTGAGCGTCAGTTAAAACGGTCGATGCACATCACGGATTTGCCAATTTGCTCACGGGCTTCAATGCGTGTGTGAACCGCTTGTACATCGTCCATTGCGTAATGGCCTTCGATATCGATGCTCAGGGAGCCTTCAAGAATTTCCGTAAAAACGGCATCGGCGCGGCGCTGTACGGTTGGGCCATCGTTCATGTGATCGGCCAGCCGAGGACGGGTCAAAAACAGTGAGCCGGCTTCTCCAAGCTCGATAGGGTCGAGGTCGGTAATCGAACCTGAAACGTTGCCATAGTTGATGATCAAGCCGCGGGTCCGGCAGGCTCTGAAACTGTCGCGCAAGGTGCTTTTGCCGACCGAGTCGAACACCACATCGACACCTTTGCCCTGCGTGGCTTCGCGGATGCGGTCGGCGAAGCGACCCTGGTCATACCGAAAGGCTTGATCCGCTCCTCGCTGAATGGCAATCGCACACTTCTGCTCGGTACTGCCGGTGGCGAAGACTGTTGCCCCGCGCCGTTTGGCCATCTGTACCAGCAACTGGCCAATGCTGCCCGAGGCGGCATGAATCAGACAAGTGCTGCCAACGTGCAGCTGGGCAATGTCTTCAACCAGGTAGTGAGCCGTGGCCCCTTGAAAGATCGCGGCGGCTGCCAGGTCGAAAGGGATCGCGTCCGGGATTTTGGCGAGCCGGGCTGCGGGCACGCTGGCGTACTCCGCATAACTGCCCCAGGAGATGCACCAGGCGACGCGGTCGCCGGGTACCAGATGATGGACGTCCTCGCCCACCTCGACGATTTCACCGGAGCCTTCCATGCCCAAGGTGCAAGGCAAGCGCACGGGATAGGTCACGGAGGAGGCGTATTTGCCCTGGCGTGTGTGCACATCCATGAAGTTGATGCCCGCGCAGGCGACTTTGACCACGACATGGCCTGGTGTCGCTTTGGGCATGGGCAGGTCTGTGCGTAGTTGCACGACTTCAGGACCACCGTAGCTTTCAATCATGATGCCTTTCATTGCGTGATGACTCCGTTTCGCGGCTTGTCGCCCTTATGGTTCCGTTCATGGTAAAACTCGTTGATCGGTTCGATAACTCCCAAATAATTCCCACCATAGGTTCGGAAATAGCCCGATGTTCGACTGGCAGGATCTTTATTTCTTCACTGTTCTGGCCCGGACTCAATCACTGTCGGCCGCTGCTCGCGAGTTGCAGGTGGAGCATGCGACGGTCGGGCGTCGGATAGAGGCCCTTGAGAAATCGCTCGGCCTGCGCTTGGTGGATCGGTTGCCGAGAAGCCGACCGTTGACCGAGGATGGACGGGCGTTGAGTCGCATAACCTCGGCCATGGCGGACATCGCCACCGAGGTGCAGCAATTGTCCCGTGTCGCATCGATTGAGATCGCCGGGACGGTCAGGGTCAGTGCGCCGCCGTCGATCGCCATCCATTGCATTGCCCCGCGCATCGCGGTGCTGCGCGAGCAGCATCCGAAACTGAATGTTGTCTTGCTGCCCTCGTTGTCCATGGCGGCGCTGGACAAAGGTGAGTCCGATATTGCCCTGCGCACGGTACGCCCCGAGGAAGACGCGCTGGTGCGAAGAAAAGTCGGTGCCGTGCGGTTCGCGCTGTATGCGAGTGCTGAGTTCTGTGAGCGCCCGGCCGAGCAATGGAGTTTCATTGCCTATGATGAAAGCCGCGACCATCTTCCCCAGCAAACCTGGCTTCACCAGATCCGCCGGCATCGCCCCGTGGTGTTTTCGGCCAGCGATCTGATGTCCCAGCAAATGGCCGCCAGATTTGGCGTAGGGGCTGTCGTGCTGCCGACCACGGTGGGTGACAATGATCCCGCGCTTCGGCGGTTGTCGGTGGACAGCGAGGCGCCGACTCGGGATCTCTGGTTGACGGTCTATCCGGATTTGCGCCGTTCGCCGTCGATCAAGGCGGTGATGGATTTTTTAGTCGAGTGTGTTCAGCACGAGCCTCGGCTGTGTTGTTAGCCAAGAGCGCACAATCCGCCCTGAAGACGTTGCAGGTGTGCGTGGTGAATGTGTGTCGGTGAGTGACAGGAACGAAAAGCCCGGCGCTGGGCCGGGTTAAATCTTTAGCTGTTCAAATTTCCCTGGAGCAGTAAATCTCCATGCAACCCTGAAGGCTGCTCCACCACTGATTAGCTCTGATTGTTGAACTATTGCCGGCCACCATTTGACGAGATTTTGAGCCTTGCTCCAATAGGACTCCTGCCCCCATTGTTTTGCCAAGCAGAAAATAGGTAGGCCGCATTCACGAAAAGCTTTTTTCTCCGCGTCGCCCTTGGTGAACTTGTCTTGAGATACAACTGTCCAGCGGCCCTCAGCTTTTAGCTCGGAAATCCAATGGATATCGCTGGCACCTTGGTCGAACTTTTCCCGGAGCGGGACCACTTGATGCCCGTCGGCCTTGCACAGCTCATGAAGTGCCCTGGCCATCGCGGGAGGAAGATTATTATCGATCAGAAAGTTCAAGCAGCAATCCTATGCTCAAAGGCTACTGCTGCATCCACTGCGGCAGTGGAAATTTCGAAAATGGTCGCAACCCGCTTAATGTCCTGCCCTTCGGCTTGATAGGACTGGTAGATCGCTGACGTATCGATCCCGGCTTCAGATAGGATGGGTTTTCCAAAATTTCGGGCGGGGTCAAGAACGATAGTCTTGCTTCGCTTTAATGGATACCACCGCTGTGCAGCCCCTTCACCGGCGTAATCAATACCTTCATAGAGAGAGGGTTTGATGACTTGTTTGAACGCCCATTGCCTTTTAATCAAATCAAGCAACGCCTCATCGCCCGTTTCATCAAGGACTGTGGCGAAGATGCTCCGACCGTCGGTCTGGAAGCGTTTGCAGGTGAACGGGTATGGCTGGTCGAACATTTCCCGGGCTTGTCTTGAAGCGCTTCGGATCGCCTGAAGACTGACGCCATGCTGCCGAAAGGCATGGACAAATCGGATTTCTAAAAGGTCGTGGAAACCAAGGAGGTTCTCATCGAGGAAGGACAACTCCGACGTCCACAGTCCAGTGTGATCGACCCCATGAGCACTGTAGCCGAACATCCAGCGACGGATATCCTTTGCTGAAATACCCGTGTAGAGAGCTGCCTCCCCGGGAGTGTAGAGCCCAACCCCGATGAGGCGGCTCGGTAATTCGGTGTTTTTCATGTGCCCCCCCTTGGTCCTTTGGGTCAAACCTAAAATCCAAGTTTGGGTGCCAGCGACGATTCGATCAACACATCTCAGACAGACTGCTTACCAAACAGTAACAAAACACATCGCGAATCCTCGGTGAACGATGCTGGCTGAACGGTGGCAGCGGGATGGGTACGGACGGAAACTGACTGCGACGTGGATTGAAACTCACGACAGCTGCTTTAATTTCGCCTCCACAGCATCGTCAAATATGATGTAGAGCGCTTCGATATCGGATGAGCGCAATCGCTTGGCGCTTTCCAGGCCTCCGATCAATTCAATCTGAATGACCCTTTCAGCCTCCACGTCCGCGACGGTGCTGGCTGCATTGAGGGCCCTAACCAGGTCACTGACAGGGTCTCGGATGGGTTTTGGAAGTCGTAACAGGTCCAGCCTTTCTTGGGGCATGTCTTCCTTAATCCATCGATTTTTTATGTGAAATGAAAATGTGGATGTCTTTCAAAATTACATTCCACTGTAACACCCATTTGAACTCGATCTGATAACCGATCGCATGCCTGCGCAAGGCGTTAGCCTTTGGGATACAACTCTCCCTCACTCAACCTCGACACTACGACGTGCAAGCGTTGCAGCAAGGCTTCGATCGCCTTGGCTGACTCGGGGTTCAAGGGTTCGCGCAGCAAGGCGATTTCACACTCATTGCATGCTGCCGCTAAAGCTGTCCCGCAGAGGGTGGCCAGTGACCCATGGATCCGGTGCACATAGTTGACCAGCTCCGAAGTATTGGCTTGTTGCAACGCCAACTCGACCTGTTCCAAGTCCTCCCGCATGGTTTTGATAAACAGCTGGTGCATGGCAGGCGAAAGCGTAATCCAGCCTTCAAGATCATCCGCTTGCACAACCGAAGCCTGCGCTTCCGGCTCGGGGGAAGGGGCGGGTGTTGTCTGCGGGCAATAGGCTGACAAGGTCTGGCGCAACGTTGTCAGGCTCAAGGGTTTGACCAGCCAGGCGTTCATCCCCGCCTTCAAGCATTGCTCCCCCTCCTCACGCAAGGCATTGGCGGTTACGCCAATAATCGGTACGCCTGAATCAAGTTCGCGCAAGCGGCGTGTCAGCTGATAACCATCGAGCCTGGGCATGTTCACGTCAGTGATCACCAGATCGAACGACGCTTCATGCCAGCGCAGCAGCGCTTGTTCACCATCCTCTGCCAACGTCACCCGAACACCCAGCGCTTCCAGCTGCTCCTTGAGAATTTCCCGGTTGACGGGATTGTCTTCCGCGACCAAAACGCTCAGATCCAGGCTGGCAAAGGGCAGCGGCACACTGATTGTCGTCTCTGGGGCAGCCCCTCGTGCGAGCTGCATCAATGTTCTGGCGATGGCTCGAATGTCATAGGCATTGACCTCCCAACCTCGCGCCGTCCTGTGCGGCTGGCTGCTGCCCAATTCAGTCGCAATGACGCGCTCACCCGGCCCTGGCGGTGTGTGCAATGGATCAGGGACAAGATCCACAAAAACCGCATCACGCTCTTCAGTGTCCGAGGTCGGTAATAGCTGCGCCCGCGCGCCCCAACCACTGAACCATTCAACCAGGCTCTGTCCGATATCCTGAAGTGGCGCGCTGACATGGATATTCACATGCCTGAGATCAATATCAGCACTGTTGGCCAGCGAACCGGCAATGATGGGCAAGCGCAGATGCAATGAGAAGCTGCTGCCAAGTCCCGGTTCACTGACCACCCGCAAATTCGCGCCCATCATTTCACTCAGCCTGGCGCAAATAGACAAGCCCAGCCCTGCGCCACCTGCGCGCTCGCTGCCACCGACCTGGGAAAAAGGTTTGAACAGGCGCGTCAACTGCTGCTCGCTGATCCCGACGCCGGTGTCGGAGACTTGCCACTGCAATGACACATGGCCCTGTTCGATGTCGGTCACTTTAAGCCTGAGGACGACACGGCCTGAGTCGGTGAACTTGATCGCGTTACTCAGCAGGTTGTTGATGATTTGCCGGATGCGTACGGCATCCCCGGACACCAGTGCTGGCAAGGTCGCGTCAGCAGCGGTAAATACCTTCAAGCCTTTTTTGCTGGCCGCGGCCGAATAACTGCGTGCGCAATCCTCAAATACATCCAGGGGGCAGAAGGCTTGAGCTTCCACCGTCATTTGCCCGGACTCGATCTTGGACACATCCAGCACGTCGCTGATCAACTGGAACAGGACGGTGGATGAGCGCTGAATGGTTTTCAGGTACTCGTGCTGGCGTTCATTGAGCGGCGTGAGTTCCAGCAACTCAAGATTGCCAAGCACGCCATACAACGGCGTGCGAATCTCATGACTCATGGTGGCCAGAAACAGGGTCTTGGCTTTGCTGGCTTCATCTGCCGCGCGCCGTGCTTGCTCCATCAGGTTGGCGTCATCCACATGTCGCGTGATGTCGTTGAAACCGCAGAGCACCACGTCCTTGCCCTTGTAACGCGTGAAGGCAAAACAGGCCTGAAGATGACGCCCCGCCACCTCAAGCTGAACCTCTCCCAGCTCGTGCTCAGCATAATCGCGCTTCAACAGGCGAATCAGCTCAGGCGTACCCTGCCATTGTTGTGCACGCTGGTTTTCCAGCAACACGGCGCCGTTACTTCGCTCAACCACACACAGCCCGACGGGCGCGTTATCGAGCATGACCCGATTGAACTCTTCGCTTTCAGCCAGGGATTGGCTGGACCTCTGGGCGGGCTCGATAATCTGCAATCGATACCAGCGGTTGACCCACCAGCCGATCAACACAAACAGCAGAGACAGGCCCGCCGCGCCCATTAATGGCCATTTCGCATAACCAAAGAAATTCTGATAAGTGATGGTGTACAGGCCGATCCAGGGCTCGGACCCACCCGAACTCAACTTGAAGCGCAGACCCTCGCGGGTAAAGCTCAACCCCAGTGGCAGCGCCTCAACATCCTGAGCGTCACCAAGCAGCACATCGCCAGTCGGGGAGATCAAGGTCAGGCGACTGTTGGTGGGGCGCATCAACAAGCGTTCGAGGCCACTGATATCGCTGACATTCAGCAACGCAGCCAGTATCACCGAACCATTCGTCTCAGCCCCGGGTATGAAGCGCCGGGACAGGTCGAGTCCGATGGCGCCGACAATGTATTTACGCTTCTGGATCAGCCCCGCCGGGGCTCTTATCCAGATCAACTGATCATCGGCCAGCACATGACGAGGCTGTAGAAGCTCTTCGTACAAACGCTTGGTTACGTCGAAAAAATTGTTTTTGAGCAGCAGGGGATATTTCCGGGTGCCCTCAATACCGGGCACCGCGATGGTGAATTGGTCGCTCGGCGAAAAGACGAAAACCTGAGGCGCCGTGTAGTAGGCATCTGACCAGTAAGCCGTGAAAAGATCGGTCAATTGAACCCCGAACGAGTAAACCCCCTGCATATCATCGAGGGTGAATTTGTCTCGCTGGCTGACCGTAAACGGTAATGACTTGGCCGTATCGCGACTCTGGAATAAACGCTCATCGCCTTGGCGCATCAATTCCAGCTGCGAGCGCGGCTTGCTGTCCATCAACAGGTTTTTATTGGACTGGCCATAGCTCTGAGCGGCATCGCGTAAAAAAGCCTCATGCTCATGAATGCTTTCCATCAGCCGTGCGAAGTGGAAGTCGGTCTTCTCGCGCTCCTGCTTCAACACCCGGTTAACGGCCCAATAACTCATGCTCACCAGCAACAGAGCGAGCCCGGTCAGGAGGAGGAGCAGCTTGTTCAGCCTGAGTGAACTCAGTGCCAGTGCGCCAAGACGTACCTTTGCGTGCTTCATTATTCAGCCCCTGGTTTCGAATGCCATATGCCCTCTGCAGCGTTATCTCGCACGCCCTGCGCCCCCCTGAAATCAGCCTTGAAGCGTCGAACAGGAATCGTCTGATGGGGTGCATCCCCTCTCAATTGCATCCTATGCAACACCTGCTACGGCATGCCGTGGCAGGGTGGGGCAACAAAAAAATGGATATCACACATCACTTCGTTATAGAGGGCTTCTCTCATGTTTCAAAAAATCGGCAAATACACCGCGCTGTGTGGTTCTTCGCTGCTGATCGCGCTGGTTGCTGCTACCGCGCAAGCGGCTGATGGCCAGGTTGAATTCACCGGTACCATCAACGACAACGCGTGCACCATCAACAGCGAGAGCGTGAAAAAATCGGTCGATATGGGCCAGGTTCGTATCGCTGACTTTGCCAATACGGTGGGCGCCGTTGCCGACTCCAGCGCCACTCCGTTCTCGATCTCGTTGGAGAACTGCAGCGGTTCGACGCTGAAAAACGCGTCCATCAAGTTCAGCGGCCAACAAGCCGGGACTGATGCAACCGTCCTGGGCATGACCGGTGAAAACCAGGTGACTGGCGTCGGTATTCAAATCAACGACGCGCGTACCGGTAACAAACTGGCGCTGAACACCGCGAGCAACGATTACGTGCTGCGCCCTCAGTCCAACACCTTCGACTTCACCGCATCCTATGTCCGTCTGGTTGCAGACACCGAAGCTTCGGGTGACACCCCAGGCGTGCGCGGCATCGGCACCGGTAAAGTCAACGCGCTGGCCAGTTTCGACGTTACCTACAAGTAATTCATGTTTTTTAGCGAAAGAGCTCGCGGCTGATCGTGGGCTCTGGCGCTGAACCGAGGACTCCCTTCATGTGTTTGAAAGTTGCAGCCTTTTTGGCTCTGGCAGCGGGTTTCTGGCTGCCCCAGGTTCAAGCAGGCGTCAATGTGGACGCCACGCGGGTGGTTTATCAAAGCCAGGAAAAAGAAGCCAACCTTTCACTCTCGAACTCCGGTGAGGACGGTGTGCCGTATCTGGTGCAGTCCTGGGTCAGCTCCTTTGACCAGCGGGATGAGAGCGCGGATGAATTTATCATCACGCCCCCCCTGTTTCGTCTGGATGCCAAGAGCCAGAACATTCTGCGAATCATCGCGACCCATGCGCAAAACTTGCCGAACGATAAAGAAAGCCTGTTTTTGCTCAATGTAAAAGCAATCCCGGCCATGAGTGCCGAACAACGTCAGCAGAACGTGCTGCAGATCGCACTCAAGACCACCATCAAACTGTTTTACCGACCCGTCGATTTGAAGGGTTCTTTGCCGGAGGCCGTGGAAAAACTTCAATGGCGTGCCGAAGGCGGGAAACTGAGTGTGCATAACCCGTCGGGTTTCAACGTTGTGGTCAGTGAGCTGCTGATCAACAACAGCGCCAGCAAAGAGATGCCTGAGGTGATCAAGCCCGGTAGCACCGTCACTACCCGGATACCGTTGAAAAGCAGCGACACCCTCGAGCTCAGCTACATCAACGAGTACGGCAGCACGGTCAAGGCAAAACGCGTTACCCCTCATTGATCACTGAATAATCAGCCGACTGGAAGGACCTCCTCATGCCGCGACTGCGCATGTGCGCCTTCGCGCGCCGAATAAACTGCTGGAGTGCTCTGACCCTGGGGGCTGCCGGCCTCACAACGACCGCCGTTCAGGCGGACTACAGCTTCGATGCATCCTTTCTGGAAATCGGTGGCGGCAGCAGTTCGGCCGAAGTGGCCGAGCAAGTAAAAGCCATGAGCCAAGGTCAACTGCCGGGTATTTATCGTGTTGACCTGTCAGTGGGCGACCACTTGGTTGAACAGCGCGACCTGCGTTTTGTTCGCGAAACGGCGAGTCAAGTCTCGACCCCCAATGGCCTGTTTCCCTGCTTCAGTCTCCAGGCCCTGACGGATCTGGGCGTTGACCCCGCGCGACTGAAAAACGCGCAGCTCAGTGCTGACCATTGTGTGTACTTCAACGGCGATCTTGCCGGTGTCACCTATGACTACGACTTCAATAAGCAACACCTGAGCCTGCAGGTTCCCCAGGCCTATATCGGCAGTGTGCCGTTCGAAACCCGTCGTAAGACCTGGAGTGACGGCGAGTCAGTGGCGTTTGCCAACTACAGCTTTTCCGGCAGCCAGTCCGAAAACCTGTACGGTCAGCGACAATCCCAGTTCGGCAGTCTGCACAGTGGGTTCAACAGCGGTGCCTGGCGCTTTCGCAACTTCTCGACCTGGCAAAAAAGCACCCAGGTCGACGGCAGCTGGAAATCCGTGGACACCTATGTCCAGCGCAACCTGGGCAACCTGATGGCGATTGCCACTGTCGGCGACAGCTCAACCGACAGCGATCTGTTTGACACCATCTCCTACCGCGGCGTGGGCATTGCTTCCGATCTGGACATGCTGCCCGATGAGTCGCGCAGCTTCGCCCCCGTGGTGCGCGGCGTGGCCAACGGCCGCTCGCTGGTCACGCTGCGCCAGCGCGGTTATGTGATTAGCGAGCAGTGGGTACCGTCCGGCCCGTTCGCGCTGAAGAACCTGTACTCGACCTCGGGCAACGGCGATATCGAAGTCACCATCGAGGGACCTAACGGCGAACGTCAGGTGTACATCCAGTCGTTCTCGTCCGTACCGTCCATGTTGCGCGAAGGCCAGCAAAGCTACGCCGTGACCGCAGGGCAGTATCGCCCGGCAGACGGTGCACTGAACTCGCAAAAGCCAGGCTTTGTACAAGGCACCTACCGCCGGGGGCTGACCGAAGGCACCACGTTGTTCGGCGGCAGCATCGTCAGCGAGCAGTACCACTCGGCGCTTATGGGTTTTGCCCATGACTTTGCGGGTTTCGGCGCCATTTCGCTGGACGTGACCCACGCCATCAGCGCCGACATGGGCCCCGAGTCCAAGACCCTGTCGGGCCAGTCGTATCGCTTTCGCTACTCCAAGTCCATCGACCTGACGGACACCAGCTTCAGCCTGATTGGCTATCGCTACTCCACCAGTGGTTATTACAGCTTTAACGAGGCGATTGGCGCGCGGGCCAACCACTCGATCGCCCCTTATATCGATGAGACGCTGAACAACAGCGGTGCGTTTTCTCCGTATGTGAGCGGCCACATGAAAAGCAGCTTTACCGCCAACGTGTCGCAACAATTTGGCAACTATGGCGGCGTGTACGCCAACCTGACGAAAACCGATTACTGGAACCTGGGCAAGAGCAACACCTCGGTGCAATTGGGCTACAGCTTCAGTGTCGGTAGAGCTTCCTACAACCTGGGCCTGGCACAGAACAGCGGTATCGGCGATGACATTCGCAGCGTGTCGCTCAGTGTCAGTATCCCGCTGGGCAAGCCGGGCAGCAGCAGCCGTATCGGCCTGGGCACCAACCAGGACTCAGGCGGTAATGCCAGCCGTACGGCCACGTTCAGCGGCTCTCAACTTCAGGACGACGCGCTGTCTTACAACCTGGGCATCAATCAGCAAGTCAGTGACGATGAGCGCGTGCTCGGTGGTTCGGTGGCTGCCCGGTACAACGCGGCCAATGCCATTTGGCACGGGTCTTACAACAAGGATCAGAACACCCGTCAGACGGACTTCGGCGTGGAGGGGGCGGTCGTCGCCATCCGGGACAGCGTGATGTTCACCCAGCCTCTGGGCGAGACCAACATCATCGTGGCCACGCCCGGTGCTGCCGATGTCGGTGTGCTGACCAAAAGCGGCGTTAAAACCAACAGCCGTGGCTACACGATTATTCCTTCGGCCCAGCCGTACCGCAAAAACAAGGTATCGCTCAATACCGACTCGTTATCGGACAACACCGATATCGCGCAACTGGTTCAGGAAGTTACCCCCAACCGTGGTGCCTTCGTGTTGGCCAACTTCGAAACCCACAATGGCCGCCGCCTGCTGATCAGCGTCAGCTCGAGCAAGGGCAAGCCGGCACCCTTTGCCGCCGAGGCCCAGCTTTTGGGGCTTGATGGCGCATTGCTGAGCAGCGCCATGGTGGCCGACAAGGGCCGGGTATTCATGACCGGCGTGCCTGACCAGGCGCGATTGCTGATCAACGTCAATGGCCAGCCATGGTGCGCCAAGGATCTGGACCTGAACACCTACAACCTGCCAGAGACGGGCATCGGACAACTGCAGATCCGTTGCGATATTTCACCGGCAGAGACTCGAGGTTCCCCCGATGCATGACTCAACCGCCAAACCCCATCGCATGAACTGGATAAAAGGCAGCTTGCTGCTGATGTGCCTGCTGTTCAGCCTTGCGAGCCAGAAGTCTTTTGCGATGATTGAAAACAACCTTTCGTGCACCGCCACGGGTACTACCGGCATCATCGATCTTGGCAGCGTGACGCCGTCACAACCCATTCAGGCGAGCATGACCGCCAATTGCCGAGTCACGCGCTGGTTCCCGTCGGGATCTTCCCTTTCACATACCCAGTTCTACAACATCGGCACAGGCCCGAAGCTCTATGTTTTTCACGTCAACTCAGGCCGCTCGGTGCCTGAGCAGCCAATGGGCACTGCCTCCACCGCTTGCATGCCAAGCAGTTGCGTACCGCTTACGGTCGGCACCGTATTTTCTTACAACGTAGTCGTGGCTGGACCTGCGGCTGCGAAACCAGGTCTTTACATGGTCAGCGTCAACCTGACGGACACGTCGATCAACGGCTGGGAAAACTATGGGGATTATCTGCAGACCATCCTGTTGCAATACACCGTTATTCAGCCCGCCTGTTCCATGGGCTCGGCCAATACCCTGAACCTGCCCTTTGGCACACTGAGTAGCAACGATTTCGCAACCGCCCAGCAAATCGCCAACGTCACGATGAACTGCACGCGCGGCACCCAGGTGACCGCCACCCTGGTGCCCACGCAAAGTGCTGTCAGCGGCAGCCCTGGCGTTTCAGCCACTACCCTGGCGGGCTTGTCGATGGCCGCCACCTGGGCCGATAACAACACCGCCGTGACCTTCAACAGTCCGCGCACCTTATCGCTCACAACCGGCACCAATAACATTCGCCTTGGCTTTCGGCCGCGCTTGAATACCGGCGTTTCTCCGGCCGGAAATTTCTCCAGCCAATACACCCTCAACATCACCTATCTCTGATCAGGCCCAGGAACTCGACCATGAAATTATCCGCATCGTTGGCCGCTGCATTTTTCGCTGGCCTGGTTTTTACACCGGCCTACGCAGTGACTGAAACCGTCACCATCAATCTGAGTGGGACCCTCACGCGACCGCCTTGCACCCTGACCAGCAGCAAGACACTCACTGCCAACTTCGGCAGTTTGCGCTATGACCAGATTGATAGTGCCCCTGAAATAGATATTCCAGTCACCATGACCTGTCCCAATAATTCTTCGATGAATGTGAGTGTTAAGTCGGCAACGACTTATCAGAACGCACCGACAAAAGGTTATGCAGGCAAATCCGGCTTGGCGTACACACTGACCTGGAACAATGACGCTACGGCTGCCGACCTCACCGGGGTCAAACGCACACTGACCAAGCAAAGCGGCACCGTCGATCTAGGCATGAAGGCAAAGCTGATTACGGTAGGTAACGTAACCGAGGGCGCTTTCAGCACCTCGGCCGTCATCAGTATCGAGTACCTGTGAAGTGTCCATGCTCACGCGAATGAGCCTGTGGGCGACGCTACTGGCCAGCGTAGCGCTGTGCTTCAGCACACCCGGTTGCGCTGCGGACAGCGCCCAGCTCGATATCTCCGGCACCTTGATCAAACCGCCCTGCACGGCCAGTTTCCCGGCGTCGCAAAGTATTGATATCCCCAAGGTGAATCTTAATTCGCTGAGGTCCGATAGCACCGACTGGACTGATGTGGCCCTGAATTTTCAATGCATCAAAGGCAGCCAGGTGCACCTGCGCTTTAGTCCTGGCAATGGTGCTTTTGATAGCAGCACCCTGCGGACCACGCTCGACAAACTGGGGCTGAGAACCCGCCTGAACGATATGGCCGGGACCTTGAAAGCGGTGGACTTGAAGCTGGGCGAGCCACTGATCTTCCCCGTTGAAGACACGCGGCTGAACCTCACACTCTCCGTCAGACCGGTCCAGGTCGGGGAAGAGCTGCCCGCTATCGGCAGCTACAGCTCAACGCTGTTGATGGAAATCATCTACCTGTAAAACAGGGGAGACGAGCCAATCAGGCAAACAGATTGGCCTTGACGCACAGGATCAGCAACGCCTGGTCATTGTCGACATCGAGCTTGCGCATCGCCGAAATCTTCAGGGTGCTGATGGTTTTGATGCTGCGGCTCAGACTCAGTGCAACCTCTCCCACGCTCATGCCGGAAGCAAAGAGGCGCAAGACTTCGAACTCCTTGACGCTCAACTGGCTGAGCCTTTGCGAAAAGCCATCGGCGTCGTCACCCGGCACTCCGTCGCGCGAGTCTTGTTGGTAGTGCCCTTCACGATAAAACGCGTCCAGCGCCACCAGGATCTGCTCCAGTCCGGCGCTTTTGGAAATAACCCCGCTGATACCCAAGTCATATAGCCAGGTCAAAACCTGAGGCGTGGTGATCACCGTCAGGATCAACACTCGCGGCTCGGGGAAATGCCGGCGCAGGTATTCCACCAGGCGAGTACCGTCGCCATAGTGATCGTCACCCGGCATGTTGTAGTCCGTGATAATCACGTCTGGGCGCAGCTGTGAAACCTGGTCGATCAATTGCGACGAGCTCAGTGCTTCGCCCACGACCTGGAAGCGCGGATCGCGCTCAATGATTTCGCGCACACCCATCAATACGATCGGGTGATCGTCGGCCAGCAAGACGCTCATTTTCGGCATGGCAAACCTGACTCCGGTGTTGAACAGACCCTGCAGTTATTCAAAGGCGGCAGCCTTGATGCAGTAAGTGATCAAGGCGTGGTCGTTAAGCACTTCCAGTTTGCGCATCGCCGACACCTTCTGGGTGCTGACGGTTTTGACGCTGCGATTCAACTGACGGGCAATATCGCCCACGCTGCTCCCCGCCACAACCAGGCGCAATACCTCTACTTCACGAGGCGACAGCGTGGAAAAACGCTCATCGATGACTTTAGGGTTGGTTATCACCGAGGTGGCGGGGACCGGCGGCGCGTTATAGGGCCGATCATTGGCCAGCGCATTCAGCGCCTTGCCGATTTCTTCATGGATATGATTTTTGGCGATCACGCCCGCCACGCCCATTTCCAGCAAACGCGAAATGATCAGGTGATTGCTCACCATCGTCAGCACCAGGATTTTCACGTCGGGGAAATGTTCGGTGATGTATTCGATCAGTTGCAGCCCATCGCCATAGGTTTCATCCCCGGGCATGTTGAAGTCGGTGATCAGCAGGGCAGGCCGATGCAACGTCAGTTGTTCGACCAACTGCGACGAGCTCAAGGCCTCTCCCACCAGGCTGAAGCGCTCATCGCGCAGAATCACCTCCCGAAGCCCCAGCAACACCACCGGGTGGTCATCGGCAATCACTACCTTTAACTCGCGCATTGCCTGGCTCCAGATTGCTTTGAGCTATTTCTATGATGGCTTGGAGCTATCTTCGAGTAAAAGAGTTTCAAAGTCGCTGCTCGATACGGCGCCGCAAATCAGGAAACCTTGCGCCTGATCACACTCGATACTGCGCAGGAGTGCAAGTTCCGCCTGCGTCTCGACGCCTTCAGCGACCACCGTCAGGCCCAGCTTTCGACTCAGCTCCACGATGCTGCGCAGTGCGCAGGCCAGGTTTTCATTTTCGGCACAACCATGCACCAGCGAACGATCGATCTTGAGTTCGCTGAACGGCGTGGAGACCAGATTGAAGTAGGAGCTGAACCCCTTGCCGAAGTCATCCTGGGCCAGGCCAAAACCCATCATGCGCAAGCGGCAAGCGCCAGCGTAGTAGTTGCTCAGCTCCGCTGTGGTCGAGCTTTCCATCAGCTCGAAAATGATGTTGCGCGGCTCCCCGCCTTCGGCCATCACATAATCGCGCAGGCGATCGGCCAGATCGTGGTTGTCCAGTAAATGCGTGGGCAAGTTGATTGAAACCGGAATATCCCAGCCCTGTTCGCGCCACTGTCGTTGGGCCGGCAGGGTTTGCTCCAGCATCAGCCACAGCAGTCGCTCTTCCAGCCCCTGATTGATCAAGAGGGATAGAAAGTCCTTGGGCAATAACAGGCCGACCTCGGGATGCGCCCAACGGACCAGCGCTTCAGCGCTGAGAATATTGCCATTACGCAGGGATTTCTTGGGTTGGAACCAGGCTTGAATCTGACCATTGCCCATGGCCAGCTCGATGCTTTGCGGGTCGACCTCCATGGCCAACGCGGAGTCCCTGTCACCGTTGACACGGAAAGTCGCCATCCGCTCTTTCAGGCGCATGACGGCCTTGAATTCGACCGGTTTGGAGATCAAACCGACCACTGAAATCCCCAGGGTTTTAGCCGCGAGCCCGGCGCTTATCAGCATTCGGCGTGACGAGGCACTCATCAAGGCCAACGCCGGTCGTTTTTTCAGGGCGGCAATTTTCTGGATCAGTTGCACCCCGTCCATGACGGGCATCAGCAAATCGCTGAGCAACAGATCGTAGTCATTACGCGCCAGACACTCCAACGCCCCATCGCCATCCCAAACGGTATCAACGGTAAAACCACCCACTTCACTGAATACATTCAGCAAATACTCATGCTGAAAGGGGTGATCCTCAACGATCAGTACACGATAGGGTTTCACTGGACCTTCCTTTAGAAGTGCTGAAGACAGTTGTAGAGGGTGTGCAGCGTAAAAGGCTTGATCAAACAGTGATTCATCCCGGCGCTCAGGCAGCGCTCACTCTCATCACGCAGGGCATTGGCCGTTGCGCCAATAATCGGCTGCGTCACGTTCATGGCCCGCAACTGGGTCGCCAGCTCATAGCCGTTCATTCTCGGCATGTTGACGTCAGTCAGGACCAGGTCAAACGACCCTTCCCGCCAGCGCTCCAGTGCTTCCATGCCATCGCTGGCCAAGGTCACCGCGCAGCCCATTTCTTCAAGCTGATCACGCAAAATAAGCTGGTTGATCACATTGTCTTCGGCTACCAGAATTCGTAATCCGAGCTTGAGTTCGACCCTGGCTGCTCCGCTCTCAAGAGGAGTACCTATGCCCAGGCCCTGGGCCTTGCACAGGGCCCGGTAGACGTCCTGCAAACTGTTGAGGTCCGCATGCCAGAAAGGGTTTTCAACCGTGAGCGGCAGCGACACGTCGCTGGCGGCCACCACCAGCGGTCCTGCCCATTCGGGCTCCAGTAATTGCTGGGCAGAGCCCGGGTGCAGTTCCAGTAAAACCGCATCACCGCAGGCAGCGCCTGGTTTCGGTGTGCCCACATGAGCCCGTGCGCCCCAGCGGCGTAACCAGGCGCAATAACACTCCGCCAGTTCACGCAGTGGCGAAACCACGTAGACAACACTGGGTGACAACTCGCCAAGCGGGTTCAACCGCGTGGGGTCGTTGACCTGGACCAAAGGCAGGCGCAGGGTAAAGCTACTGCCCAGTCCCGGCTCGCTGACCAACCGCATGCTGCCGTTCATCAGGTGCATGAGTCGTTTGCAGATGGATAAGCCCAGTCCGGTTCCGCCGACCAGGTTTTTTGCGGACCCGACTTGATAAAAGGGCTCGAACAAGTGGGCCTGTTCTTCATGGGCGATCCCTTTCCCGGTATCCGAAACCTGGCAGTGCAACATGACACGCTCATCGTCGCGGCTGTCCATTTTCAGGCGCAGGACGATTTTCCCGTAGTCGGTGAATTTCAGGGCGTTGTTGAGCAGGTTGTTCAGGATCTGGCGAATACGGGTGACATCACCACTGAGCCACTCGGGCACCGTCGGATCAATCAATGCAAACAGCTGCAGGCCCTTGGCCTGGGCGGCACCGCTATAGCCCTGAACGATCTCTTCTGTCAGCTCCAACGGGCTGAAGGTATTGAGCTCAAGTTGCAACTGACCGGCCTCGATCCGCGACACATCCAGCACGTCGCAGATCAGCTGCAACAAGTTGCCGGAGGAGCGCTCGATGGCGTTCAGATAGTTCTTTTGCTGATCGTTCAGTTGAGTACGCGCCAGCAGCTCAAGGGTGCCTAGAACGCCATACAACGGCGTGCGGATTTCATGACTCATGGTCGCCAGAAACAAGGTCTTGGCTTCGTTGGCCCGATCAGCCAGTTGTCGTGCGCGCTCCAGTGTCACTTCAATCTGCTTGCGTGCGCTGATGTCGCTGAACGCGCAAATCAGCACGTCCTGACTTTCGTAACGCGTTGGGGCAAAGGCGAGGTACAGAAGACGGCCATCGTCCATTTCAACTTCATCGCTGTTGCGTATTTCCAGATCGTCGAACGCGCGAGAAATCCAGCCATGACACAACTTGCCACGCTCACTCCCGCCGCCCAGCCACTGCTCCGACAGGGGATTTTCCAGCACCACTGTGCCGTCTGTGCGGCGAATCACACAGAGGGCCACGGGTGCGACTTGCAGCACGGCGCGGCTGAAGGCCTCACTTTCAACCAGCGCCTGAATGCGATTTTCACCGGGTGTAATCAGGCGCCGGTCGATGCGCAGTATCAGCAAGCGCAGCCCGATGCAGACCGCGATGCACAACAGCACACAGCCCGACAAAGGCCCGCCCAATACCGGCAGCAAAGACTGGATATCCACGGCATAGACAATTTGCCAGCCTGAGTAGCCGAGCTTTTTCCGGATCGCCAGGCTGTCGGGGAACCACCCGGGGCCGATAAACCCAAACGAATTTCTAGGTTCCAGCCTGTGCAATGAATCCACCAGGGTCGATTGCGCGGCATTGGTGAAAATGATCTGGCCCTGAGCGTCCAGCAACATGAAGTCGCCAGCACTTTCACTGCGCAGTGCTTCTACCAGGTCCGGCACTTCGACCTCGATACCCAGCCAGCCGGAAGACAGGTTGCGGTGATCAAGTCGGGTGAACAGGTAGAAGGGCGAGTCCAGGACCCCGTTGTCCGTCAACCACAGGTCATCACCCACGGAATAGGCCTGGCTGCCCTCATCAGCCAAACGCTGTATGACAACCTCTGGCAAGCGTCCAACATGGGGAGACGCGTCAAACAAACGCAGTACCCTGGGTTCATCCGTTTGCGGCACGTACAGCAGATTGACCTTGCTCTCGTGCAGATAGTCCCTCATTCGCCGGGTCAGCCAAAGGCTCCAGCGGCCTGCCTCGCTGCCCAGGCTGATGTTCATCTCTTCTGCTGGATCGACACTGATAAAAGCTTCAGGCCCCGGTTTATCCGGCACCGTTGCCAGTACCAGACTCCTGAGCAAGGTCTGGCGACTGACGAAAAAATCCTGGGCATTGAACACGGCCTCGTTCATCAGGCTGCGGCGCAGGGAAACCTCTTCGTTGAAGACGGCGCGCAAGTAAGCAAACGAGCCGGCACAAGTCGCGGCTATCAGGCCATAGGCAAATAAGTGGAGAAGCTGTCGGGCGGCTTGGGGAGTTGATTTCATGCCGCAAGCCTGAGGCTCGGGCAGGCAGAAAATAATCAGACAATTCCTGAAACCACAAAGGGCGGAAACCTCACGCCTGGGAGACAGGGCATCTCATGATCCGGCGTACCTTGGCGTAAACATCACTACCGGTTTGCTTGTCAGCTTGTGGCGTTTTTTGAGGGTTATACGACCTTTACGCCATTAAGGGGCTGTTTCCATACTTTGCCCAGGAAATCGAGCGCAGACATGCGCATCACCGTGATTGCGCCATGCCTTTCGGCCTGATCAATCACGAGGCAGAGAAGGGGACAGAAGATGAGGCTCAAGAACAAATCGGTTTTGATCACCGGCGGTACCAGTGGCATTGGTCTTGCCACCGCCAGGCTATTCATTGCAGAAGGCGCGCGGGTCGCGGTGACCGGCCGCGATGTTGCCGTGTTTGAGCGTGTGCAGGCCGAGCTGGGCGAGAACGCGCTGGTGCTCCAGGGCGATGTGCGTTCGATCAAGGATATGCGGGCGGTTGCCGCCGAAGTGAAAGAGCGGTTCGGCGGCCTGGATGTGGTGTTTGCCAACGCCGGTCGAGCGTTCCCGTCCGCACTCAACGACATCGACGACGATCTCTATGAGGAGATCATGGACATCAACGTCAAGGGCGTGGTGGTCACGCTTCAGGCGGTGCTGCCTGACTTGCGAGAGGGCGCTTCGGTCATTCTCAACACATCCTTCGTCGCGCAGACCGGCAAGCATGGCATCTCCTTGACCGCCGCGGCGAAGGCGGCCGTGCGATCACTGGCCCGCAGTTGGTCATACGAATTTCTCGACCGGAAAATCCGCTTCAACGCGATTGCGCCCGGCGCGATAGACACGCCCCTGATCAGCAAGTGGGGGATGTCCGATGAGTGGGTCCGCGACCGTAAGGCCGAGTTCGCCCAGGCTGTTCCGGTGGGCCGCATGGGCAAGGCCGAGGACATTGCGTACGCGGCACTCTATCTCGCCAGCGACGAATCCTCCTATGTGGTCGGCACCGAACTGGTCGTCGATGGCGGAGCCTCGCAACTTTAAAGGAGCAGTTATCGTGACCGACAATAGCGAAAACAACGCTACCGGCGAGCGTCCGGTCAGCATGGGGAGTTCCCGCCGCGATGTGCTCAAGTTCGGCGGCATCATCACCCTCGGCTCCATCCTGGGCGGCGGCGCCCTGCTTGGCCGTGCCGCTCCCGCGCTCGCGCAGGCCGGCAGCGGGGGAGAGCTGGACCCGAATGAACCGCTGAATATTCTGATCGTGAATTACGACGGTGGCACGCTGCTCGATTTCGCCGGCCCCAGCGAGATTTTTCACCGGCTACCGAATACCAAGGTTCGTTATGCGAGCCTCAATGGCGGCAACGTGACCCTCGAGTTCGGGGTCGTGTATGGCAACACTGAACGACTGGCCGACATTGAGAGGACCGACCTGCTCCTGGTCCCTGGCGGCTCTGATTTGTCGGTGCCGATGCGGCCGGAGTACCAGGCACAGATCCTGCGTCTGGCTGAAAGCGCCAAGCACATTACGTCGGTCTGCAATGGATCGCTGGTGCTCGCCGCCACGGGCATTCTCAAGGGCAAGCGCAGCGCCTGCCATTGGGCGTTCGTCAACAAGCTGACTGAGTACGGGGCTATCGCTGTGCCGGATCGCTTCGTCGAAGACGACAACGGTCGGTTTATGAGCGGCGGCGGCGTGACGGCGGGCATCGACTTCGCACTTCGCGTTGCCGCGAAGTTGCGCGGTCAACAGGCCGCCGAATTCACCCAACTCGCGATCGAATACGATCCCAATCCGCCGTTCCATTCCGGTCACCCCAGAGAGGCTCGGCCAGAAGTCATTGCGATGGTCGACAAGGTGCTGCCCGGCGCATCCAAGGGGCTCGCGCGAATACCCGGCGTTCGCTGAAACGCTGGTAGGTAATGCTGGCTGCACCTGTCCAATCGGGTGCAGCCCTCTTCCATTCAAGCCAATATCGGAAATCATCAGATGCGACAGATCCGTCTTTGTGCGGCTGCCCTTGCAGTCGGCTTATCCTTTTTCGCCTTTACCCTGCCGGCCACTGCCGGTGACCCGCAGCGTCCGCCCGAAGCGGCCATCAAGGCCGAGAACACACGATGGGCGCAGGCCTTCGAGCGAGGTGACTATGAGGCGATAGGTCGCCTCTATACGCAAGACGGAGCCCTCTTGCCGCCCGGGGGTGACAGAGTCATCGGCGCCCGCGCGATCACCGAATACTTCACCAAGGGCTATGCCGGATCCCAGCCTGGCAGCGTATCTTTCAGCAATTACGAGTTCTACGGTGACGATCAGGCGGTTACCGAAGTTTCGGATGCCGATGTCCGTGATCACAGTGGAGCGCTCAAGTTTCGCGGTAAACAGATCCTGGTCTTCCTGAAGCAGGGTGGCGTCTGGAAGCTGCACCGCGATATGTGGAGTGATTACGGGCCCCTGAAACCTGACGCTCGTTGAGCGCCCAGGTCTGACAGCAGTGGCCCAGGTGGCCACTGACTAGACTATGCGCGCTGATGGGGCGTCGATCTATCAGCGCTCACCGCTCAATCTGCTCTCGCGTCGGACCGATTGCGGCGGATGTCCATGCAGTTTGACGAAGGCCCTGCGCATCCGTTCCGGATCGGTGAATCCCACCGCCAGGGCAATCTGTTCGATCGGTTCGCTACCATCCCGCAGGCGCAGGCACGCCGCTTCAACGCGCAAGCGCTCGACCGCTCTGGCGGGCGTTTCACCGGTTTCCCGGCGAAAGGCTCGTCCGAATTGTCTTAGGCTCAATCTGGCAGCATCGGCGAGTCGCTCGACCGGTAGCGCTTCCGCCAGATGTTCCCGGGCAAAATTCAACGCAATGCGGATGCGATCCGACTCCGGCTCCATTTGTGACATGGCAGAGAATTGCGACTGACCGCCTGGTCGACGATAGGGCACGACCAGCAGCCTGGCGGTAGCCCGCGCCACTTCCGTGCCCATATCCCGTTCGATCATGGCGAGCGCCAGGTCGATGCCGGCGGCGATGCCCGCGGATGTCCAGATACGTCCGTCCGCGATATAAATACTGTTCCCCTCGATCCTGATGCCAGGGAAGCGCGCCTGCAATTGAGCGGCGTACAGCCAGTGCGTCGTTGCCCGGCGTCCGTCCAGCAAGCCGGTTTCCGCCAGCAGGAACGCCCCGGTACACACGCTTCCCACCCGCGAGGCCTTGGCCCCCAGTTTCTTGGCGATGGCGATGTTTTCCGGTGCCTGCATAGGATCGATATCGCCACCAATGAACAGGACGGTGTCAAACCTGCGCCTGCCTACCGGCCTGGTCTCGATCGGAAGGCCCGAATTGCCCAGCACTGATCCTCCCGCCTGGGAGATGACCTGGAGGTCATAGTGGATATGGCCAGTGGCGGTGGTCACCTGATTGAACGCTGAAAGGGGGCCGGCAAGATCAAGAGCATCATGGCCATCGCAAACGAAGAATCCAACTCGATGCATGATGAGGTCACTCAAAATCCGGGAAGGCGTATTTTGCGGGAAACCCTTGAATAGCGCCAGAGTTCGTCCATGCTCACGCGCCTGGCTCGCCAGGCTTCCTGCCGCGCTTCCATTGCCACGTCGAGGCCGATCTTGTTGCGAAACTTGAAGCAGTCAGCCACGGTGCGGGCGACGTTGGTCACGCGCACGGTCACGCCATCGACCCTGAGCTTGCCAGGAAGGGGGGGCATCAAGACTTTCGGCTGGGGCTACTCGTTGAACTGGGGGGCATTCCATTATGGGAACATGCCGTCACTAATTCGCTTGGAGATAGAGCGGCTATTCCGGTTAGGCAAGATGTCAGAAAGGCGCTTTTGCCTGCTGCTTAAATTACTTCGAGTGGCAGGGCTGGTTGTCGGAAATCCCCGACCACTCAACCTGGGTGCGACATGGCAGTGACCTTCTCCTTTACAAACTCCAAAAATGCCTTGGTCAATCGTGAGACAACCGTTCGTTCAGAAGTAGCAATCCCGTATTCGAAGTCAATTTCAGGCGCAAATGGAAGCACTATAACTTTGTCTCCGAGCGTATCGGCCACCGCAGGATCAATGATGGAAACGCCGGCGCCAAAACTGACCAGGGAGGCGATGACCGTTGATTGCTGGCATTCGATGTTCAGTCGGCGCTCCACCTGGTGGCTCGCAAACAGTTCATCAATAACGCGTCGGGTGTCCAACTCTTGAGGGTAAGAAATGAAAGGCTCACCGGCCAAGTCATCCGGAGTGATGCGCGCATGGTCTGCTAGCCGGTGGCCGATCGGCAGAATGCAACGCATGGGGGCCGTGAACAGTCGCTCGAGTTTTATGCCGGGTTGCCAGGTTGTGTAAGTCACGAAGCCGACGTCACATTGTTCGTTGGCCACCATTTCGCTGACGGTTTTAGTGCCATGGATGGTGAAGATCACTGTCACCCCTTCATGCAGCGCCATGAATTCCGAGATCCAGGCGGGCAATAGTCCTGCGGCCAGCGCAGGGGCGCAGCAAACGGTCAGGGCGCCTTTATTCAGTGAGCGTATCTGGCGGGCGGCATGGGCAATCCGTTCGACACCGACAAACGAACGCTCCACTTCTCGATACAGCAGTTCGGCATCGGCAGTCGGAAACAAGCGAGCCTTTTCCCGTGCGAACAGCTTGAACCCAACATCCTCTTCCAGATCAGCAATCAACCGGGTCACGGCGGGTTGAGTCACGCTCATCATCTCCGCGGCGCTGGTGATCGAGTGCCTGATCATCACCGCGCGAAACGCCTCTAGCTGTCTGTTTTTCATCGTCTTTTTTTCTCATTATATTTTGACATTCGTTTGCATGACTTTTTGCCATTGCTACTGATTGATGTTCGCAGGTCAGCGCAAAACATGCATGATGATACGTAAAATATCCATCACATTTGTGCATGGATTTCGCGTTAATTGTGATTGGACCCCCTGATATCAATTGCAGACACTGTAGTTGCCCGGAAGGTGCGGGCATCGACAGTGGTACTCATATCAGGAGTCAACATGATCAGAAAGTTTGCCCCCGCACTCATCGCGGCCTCGCTGTTCGCCAGCCACGCACACGCCGAGCAACCGACACTTTACGTCGCCGTGTTCGGCGGATCGTTCGAGCAATTGCTGAAAGAGCAGATCGTGCCGTCGTTCGAAAAAATGACCGGCAGCAAAGTGATCCTGGTACCGGGCGATACGACCACCACCATGGCACGCATGCAGGCTCAGAAAGGCAAGCAGACGCTGGACGTGGCGTTTCTGGATGACGGCCCCATGTCCCAGGCGGCGCAGCTGGATTACTGCGAGACGCTGAGCGATGCCCCGGTCTACAAAGACCTGTACGACGCTGCGCATTTTAAAAGCAACAAGGCCGTGACCATTGGTTTGGACGGCACCGGCATTGTCTACAACGAGCGGGTCTTTGCCGCCAAGGGCTGGGCGCCACCCACGTCATGGAAAGATCTGCAAAACCCTTTGTATAAGGGGCACGTGCAATTCCCTAGCATCACTAATGGCTACGGGATTGAAAGCCTGGTGATGTTCGCGCGCCTCAATGGCGGCAGCGAGCAGAACATCGAGCCGGGGTTTGCAGCGATAAAAACCAGCGTGGCACCTAACGTCCTGTCCTTCGATCCATCGCCGGGCAAAATTTCCGAACTGTTCCAGAACGACAGCCTCTGGATCGGCGCCTGGGGTGCAGGCCGCACCCAATCACTGCGCAACCAAGGCGTACCGGTGAAATTCGTCGCGCCCAAGGAAGGCGCCATTGCACTGGGCCTGAGTGTTTGTCCGGTCAAGCACGACACCGTCAACGCGTTGGCCCAGAAGTTCGTCCAATACACATTGACCCCGGAAGTGCAGGCGCTGTTCGCCGATGAAGAGGGCGTGGCACCGGTCAACAAGCACACCGAGCTGCCACCCGCCGTGCAGGCGAAGGTACCTGACCCCGCGACCGTTGCGGCGATGTTGAGTATCGATTGGGACATCGTCAACGCCATGCGCCCCACCTGGATACAGCAGTGGAATCGCCAGATCGAGCAATAACATTTGCGTTACAGGCAGGACGGTCGACGGTCGTCTTGCCTGGGCCTGCACGCGCCCGCCCAAGCGAACAGTGAGTCTAATAAAAATGAGTTATTTGAGTATCGAAGGCCTGAGCAAGTCGTATGGCGACGTGACGGTCCTGCATGGGGTCAATCTGAGCATCGAGCAGGGTGAATTCATCTCGCTGCTGGGGCCTTCAGGTTGTGGCAAGACCACGACATTGCAAATGATCGCCGGCTTCATCGACCCCAGCAATGGCGATATCCGTCTGCAAGGCCAATCGTTGTTGGGTCGGCCTCCCGCACAGCGGGGCTTGGGCATGGTCTTTCAAAGCTACGCATTGTTTGTGCACATGACGGTTCGGGAAAACATTGAATTCGGTCTGCAGATGCGTGGTGTGTCACGCGCCGAGCGAGCGCGTCAGGTGAGTCAATCCCTGGAACTGGTGCAGTTGGGCGCCCATGGCGACAAGTTTCCCCGTGACTTGTCCGGCGGTCAGCGCCAACGGGTCGCACTGGCCCGGGCCCTGATCATCAAGCCACCGTTGTTGTTGCTTGATGAACCGCTTTCCAACCTGGACGCCAAGCTGCGTCACGACATGCAAACCGAACTGCGCAGCATCCAGCGTCAGGTGGGAACCACGACGATCATGGTCACCCACGATCAAGACGAAGCCCTGGCCATGAGTGACCGGGTGGCGCTGCTGGACCGTGGTCGAATCGTGCGCTTCGATAAGCCCAACCATTTGTACGACGATCCGGGATCGCACTTCGCCGCCGATTTCATTGGCCGTGCCAATCTGCTGGACGGCGAAATCGTGCTGCGGGGCGGCCAGCGACAGTTTGTCTGTGGTTCAGGCAGCCTGGCACTGGACGCTGAGTTGCCGTGTGGTCGCGCAACCTTCTCGTTGCGGCCGGAGCGTATCGATCTGGTTGAAGATCCTGCCGCCGTCCTCAACGGAAAGGTCGTGGGTTGTATGTTCAAGGGCAATTGCTGGCTGGTCACGGTGATGACAGAGCTGGGTGTGCTGCAAGTCATGCGCGCCAATCGCGGTCAGGTGGCTGTGTTGCCGGGCGCACAGGTGGGTTTGTCTTGGGAACCTTCGGCCCTGCGCCATGTGGCCTCCGCCAGTGAGCTGCCGACCACACATTTCGGAGGGGGACGATGAGCCATTCGTCCGTATTGACCCCCCGGCGACGCGCTTTCGAGTTCAGCAGCCGAGCGCTGCTGCTCTTGCTGCCGGCCTGTCTGTTGTTCATCGCACTGCTGGCCATTCCGATGCTGATGACCGGCGAACTGAGCCTGCATGGTTTCAACAGTGCAACCAGCGACGTGCTGGCCACGCGCTCCTGGCACAACTATGACCGGGTGCTGTTCGATCCTTATTACCAAACCATCTTCCTGCGCACCCTTGGTCTGGCGTTGGCGGTAACCGTGGGCACCGTGGTGTTGGGCGTGCCTGAGGCGTACATCATTTTTCGGATGCGGCCGCGCTGGCGTGCGTTTTTTTTGATCATGACCCTGGCGCCGTTATTGATCTCGGCCGTCGTGCGGACTCTGGGCTGGTCAATCCTGTTGAGTCAGAACGGGATCGTTTCCACCACCCTGGTGTGGCTGGGTCTTATCGACGGCAACGCGCAGATGCTGTTCTCGTTTTGGGCGGTGGTCGTTGTCTTGATCCATGCGCTGGTGCCGCTGGTGATTTTGTCAGTGTGGACCTCGCTGCAAGGCATTGACCCGCAAAGCTGCAATGCCGCGCTGAGCCTGGGAGCCGGGCCGATGACAGTCTGGCGACGGATCGTCTTGCCGCAAGTGTTGCCCGGTGTCCTGTCCGGCAGCCTGATGACCTTTGCCCTCAGCGCGAGTGCGTTTGCCACTCCGGCGCTGATCGGTGGTCGACGTGTGAAAGTCGCGGCCACCGCGGCCTACGATGAGTTTCTCAATACCTTGAACTGGCCCGTCGGCGCGACCATTGCCGTCCTCTTGCTGCTGCTCAATCTGCTGGTCATCGGCGTGTACGGCAAGCTGGTTGAGCGCCGAATCCAACGTCGACTGGGGCGCTGATATGAACAAGAACGGATTGTTTGCGCTGGTTTTTCATGGCGTGTTTTCGGTGTTTTTGGCGGCGCCACTGATCATCGTCTGTCTGGTCGCGTTTACCCCGGAGAACATGCTGAGCGTCCCTACGTTGCACTTTTCCGTGCGCTGGTTTGTGGCGCTGTTCAATGACAACGGTTTCACCACGGCCTTCTGCAATAGCATGGGCCTGGCAACGCTTGCCGCGACGGGGGCGGCGCTGCTGGGCGTGCCCGCCGCGTTGGGACTGTTGCGGTACTCGTTCCCCGGTCGGGCCGCGTTGAACGGCTTGTTGTTGTCGCCGCTGATGATTCCGCCCGTGGTGCTGGGGGTCGCGTTGTTGCGCCTGTTTAATGAGTTTGGCGTCAACGGCTCGTTCACCTCGCTGGTATTAGCCCATGTGATGCTGATCTTTCCCTATTCACTGCGCCTAATCATGGCGTCGATGGTGAGCCTGTCCCGTGAGCCGGAACATGCGGCGATGTCGCTGGGCGCCAGCGCCTGGACAACCTTTCGCCGCATCACGCTGCCAGCACTGCTCCCGGGCATTCTTGGCGGTTGGGTTCTGGCCTTTGCCAGCAGTTTCGACGAACTCACCGCCACCATTTTTCTAGCCTCCCCAGCGACGATCACGTTGCCGGTGCGCATCTACATGAGCATGACCGAAACCATCGATCCCATGGTCGCGGCGGTCGCGGTGGTGATCATCGTGGTCACTATCGGCTTGATGTTTGTGCTTGATCGCCTGGTGGGGCTCGACAAAGTTCTGATGGGGAAAAACTGATGAAGAACGATTACGACTACGTAGTGGTCGGTGGCGGGTTGGTCGGGATGGCCATCGCTTACGGACTGGCCAAACGAGGGGTCAGCACCCTGGTGCTCGATGGCGAGGATTCCAGCGTACGCGCCGCCCGGGGCAACTTCGGGCTGGTCTGGGTTTCGAGCAAAGGTTCGCGGCAAATCGACTATGCGCGCTGGTCATTGGAGTCCTCGCAATTGTGGCCGGGCTTCTGCCAGGAGCTGGAAGACGCCAGCGGCATGAAGCTGGGTTACGAAAAGCCCGGTGGAATCATGATCGCGATGAACGAGGAAAGCCTGGCCAGTAGCGCGGCGGCGCTGGAAAAGCTCCATGCGCAAGACAGTCGTTTGAGTTATGAAGTGCTCGATCACCGGCAATTGAAACAGCGCATTCCCGCCGTGGGGCCGGACGTTACAGGCGCGGTTTATTCGCCCCACGACGGGCATGTCAGCCCGCTTTACACCTTGCGCGGCCTGTTCGCGGCGTTCGAACACGCCGGGGGCGTTTATCGATCAGATGCACGGGTCGATTTGATTGTCCCGCGCGACGGCGGCTTCCGGCTGACCGCCGGCCGGCAGACCTTCGACGCCGGGAAAGTAGTGCTCTGCGCCGGCCTCGGCAATCGTGTGCTGGCACCGATGGTCGGCCTGCGCGCACCGGTGGTGCCGCTGCGTGGGCAGATTCTGGTGACGGAGCGGGTCAAGCGCTTTCTGGATTACCCGACGCTCTCGGTCCGTCAAACCGCCGAGGGCTCATTGCTGTTGGGGGATTCCGCCGAAGACGTGGACATGGATGACGGAGTGACGCCGGGCATCATTGCGCACATCGCGCAAAAAGCCATCGCGCCTTTTCCGCTGCTCAAGAACGTGCGCGTGGTCCGGGCCTGGGGCTCCTTGCGGATCATGACCCCCGACAGCATGCCGGTTTACGAAGAGTCGCTCGCGCATCCCGGGGCGTTTGTTGCCTTGTGCCACAGCGGCGTAACGCTGGCGGCTGCCCATTGCGAAAAACTCGTGCCCTGGCTCATGGGTGCGCCTCGTCCCTCACTTCTCGAATACTTCTATGCCAAACGTTTCGCTGTTTAGCGCGCTCGCCGCTGCGCCAGCCGCCCAGGTCTCAATCCTGATCAATGACCGCTCCTTCAGCGTGCCGAACTACATGACGGTCGCCGCTGCGCTGCTGAGCGTGGGTGTGACTCAACTGCGGGAAACGCCGGTGTCGAATGCGCCACGAGCACCGTTTTGCATGATGGGTGCCTGTTTCGAATGCCTGGTGGAGATCGACAGTGTGCCCAATCAACAGGCCTGCATGACGCTGGTGCAGCCTGGAATGACGATCCGATCGATGATCGGTGCCAGGAGCCTGAAATGAGCATGACCCATGTTGACCTGCTGATCATCGGTGCCGGTCCGGCCGGGATGAGCTGTGCGATACAAGCCCGGGAAGCGGGTCTCGATGTGCTGCTGCTGGACGAAAACCAGCAGCCGGGCGGGCAGATTTATCGCAGCGTGGCGCAATCGCCGCTGGCTGATCCTGATTTGCTGGGCAAGGACTATACCGCCGGCGCAGTGCTGGTTAAGCGCTTCCTGGCGAGTGGTGCGACCTATTGGCCGGGCACGTTGGCATGGCAGATTACCCGCGACCGACAAGTGAGCTTCACGCGCAATGGAGCCAACGGCAGCGGCGGCAGCGGTCAAATCCAGGCGCGCGCACTGGTCATCGCCAATGGCGCCCAGGAACGACCGGTGCCGTTTCCCGGCTGGACGCTGCCCGGCGTCATGGGTATCGGCGCGGCGCAAACGCTGTTGAAGTCCGCCGCGCTGCTGCCGAGTCAGCGAGTGGTACTCGCGGGTAGCGGGCCATTGCTTTATTTGTTTGCCTGGCAGTTGATCCGCTCGGGTAGTTCCGTCGCGGCCATTCTCGACACCACGCCGCGAGCCAACCGTTTTCCGGCGCTGCGCTATCTGTTTTCGGCGTTGCGGGCTCCGGGCTATTTGCTCAAGGGCATGGGCTTGTTGAAGACCATACGCGGCAGTGCCACACCGCACATTCAGCATGTCGAAAGCCTTTCTGCGCAAGGGCAGGGAGCTGTCGGGAGTGTTCGCTACACAGTTAAAGGTCGCGAAACGCAGATCGACTCGGACCTGCTGCTTGTCCATCAGGGCGTCATTCCCAACGTCCAACTGACGCGTTCGCTGGGCTGTGAGCATCGTTGGGACGAAATGCAGCTCTGCTGGCGCCCTGAGCTCGATGAGTGGGGGCAGACATCGCTCACGGGGATTTACGTCGCCGGGGACGGTGGCGGCATCGATGGCGCCAAGGTGGCAGAGTTGTCGGGAGCAGTGGCTGCGCTGCAGATCGGTCAGCAACTGGGCTTTTTTACAGAAAGCGTTCGTGACACAGAAGCGCGCCCACTCAAGCGCCAGCTCAATGCCCATCGGGCAATTCGGCCGTTCCTGGACACGTTGTATCGGCCTGCGGACATTTTCCGTCGGCCATCAGACCCGACCATCGTCTGTCGCTGCGAAGAAGTCAGCGCCGGTGATATCCGCGCCATGAGCCGGTTAGGTTGCAGTGGGCCTAACCAGGCCAAGTCATTCTCGCGGTGCGGAATGGGGCCGTGTCAGGGGCGGATGTGCGGGATCACGGTGGGGGAAATTCTGGCTGAGGCCAGGCATGCGCCTATGCAGAAGGTCGGTTATTACCGGATTCGCCCTCCAATCAAACCCGTGCAGCTGATTGATCTGGCAAACGCTTACGTGCCGGATGCGGATGCGGCGCCGATGGCGGCATTTGTACCCAAATAGGCATGAATCGAATTCGAGTAGTTTTCCGGATTGCCCGCCTGGGCTAACTCACACTCCACACCAGGAATTTAAAATGAAAGAGATTGTTCGTATCGACAGCAATCAGCGTATGAGTCGCGCGGTTGTCTGTAATGGCTTTGT
>Ga0209888_1000215_pt1 | contig 36315 bp, 30 predicted proteins | sample OrgsoiDNA_201059_FD_185807 | JGI IMG/M metagenome (GOLD analysis project Ga0209888, IMG submission 185807) | Permafrost soil microbial communities from the Arctic, to analyse light accelerated degradation of dissolved organic matter (DOM) -... | ecosystem: Environmental > Terrestrial > Soil >...
TATGGCAATCCGATTCGAGCAACACTGTGGCGCCAGCCAACAGGGAGGATGAAGCGCCTTTACCGAAAAAACCGCGTAAGCGTCGGCTGTGGTGGCGGCTGTTCTGGCTGGTACTGCTGATTGCCCTGGTGTTGCTGGGGTTTGCCGCCTCGCGGGAAATGCGCAGCTCAAAGATCCAGGCGCGAGAGTTCAGCCGTCTGGCCGCCGACCTCGGTTACTCGCTGGAGCCCGGCCCCAGTGACTCGATGCTCTATCCCGGTGACGGACCTTTCGACAAACGCCTGGGCTACAGCGCCCTCGGCGAATTCCTGCCGCGCCTGCTGAAACGCAATTATCTGGTCGAGGCCCAGGCCCGCTTTTCCCCGGCGCTACTGGACTACAGCCAGGAAGGCTTCTTCGTACCCTACAAGGAGAAAATCCAGGCCGGACTGTCGATCACCGATTGCCGCGGGGGCGATGTCTACCACTACGACTACCCGCAACAACTCTATTCCAGCTTCGAAGCCATTCCGCCGCTGGTGGTCAACAGCCTGCTGTTCATCGAGAACCGCGAGCTGCTCGATCCGAAACAGCCCGAGGCCAACCCGGCCGTGGACTGGCCTCGCTTCGGCAAGGCGGTGCTGTCGCAGATTACCAAGGTCCTGCACATGGGCGGCCAGACCGCCGGGGGCAGCACCCTGGCGACCCAGTTGGAAAAGTACCGGCACTCGCCGGACGGCCTGACCCTCTCCGGCGGCGAAAAGATCCGGCAGATGATTTCCGCCAGCGTGCGCGCCTATCAGGGCGGGCCGCAAACCCTGGAAGCGCGCAAGGATGTGGTCCGCGACTACCTCAACAGCGTGCCGTTGTCCGCCGTGCCCGGGCATGGCGAAGTGCATGGCATGGCGGAAGGTTTGCGGGTCTGGTACGGCGCCGACTTCGCCCAGGTCAACGCCCGCCTGAACAGCGTGGCCAGCGATCCCCTGAGCCTGTCCCAACGCGGCCTGGCCCTGCGTGAAGTGCTGTCGCTGATGATTGCCCAACGCCGGCCCTCCCATTACCTGGCCCGGGGCCGCGACGAACTGGCCGAACTGACCGACAGCCATATCCGCCTGCTGGCCCAGAACGCGGTGATCGACGGCCCCCTGGCCGCCGCCGCGCTGGCCAGCAAAGTGACCTACCGCGACTGGCAGCAGGAACCGACGATCCAGCCGGTGGAGTCGAACAAGGGCATCAGTGTGGCTCGCAGCCGCCTGTCGGCCATGCTCGACCGCCCACTCTACGACCTCGACCGCCTTGATCTCTCGGCCACCAGCACCTTGCAATCGGACCTGCAAAGCCAGGCCAGCGACTACCTCAAACACCTGGCCGACCCCGAGTTCGCCAAGTCCCTGGGCCTCTTGGGCGAACACCTGCTGACCCCCACGAGCACGCAGCAGGTGCGCTACAGTTTCACCCTCTTCGAGCTCACGCCCGACAGCGCGCGGGTGCGGGTGCAGACCGACAGCACCGACCAGCCCTTCGACATCAACGAAGGTAGCAAGCTCGAACTGGGCTCCACCGCGAAACTGCGGGTGCTGACCAGCTATCTGCAGATTATTTCCGAACTGCGCGACCGTTATGGCAACCAGTCACCCGCCGAACTGAAGAAGGTCGCCGACGAATCCCAGGACCCGATCACCCGCTGGGCGGTGGATTACCTGGCACAGAACAGCGACCGCTCCTTGCCGAAAATGCTCGACGCCGCCCTTAACCGGCAATACTCAGCCAACCCCGGCGAAAGCTTCTTCACCGGCGGCGGTCTGCACCACTTCCACAACTTCCGCAAGGAAGACAACGGTCGCAGCCCGACCTTGCGCGAAGCCCTGCGCGAGTCGATCAACCTGCCCTTTATCCGCCTGATGCGCGACCTGGTGCGCTACAGCACCTACCAGGGTCCGAACAACAGCGCCGAACTGCTCAAGGACGACAGCGAGCCCCGTCGCCAGGAATACCTGGCCCGCTTCGCCGACCGCGAGGGCACGGCGTTTATGCTGCGCTTCTGGAAGAAGTACCAGAACAAGACCTCCCAGGAGCGCCTGGACACCTTCCTCGACGGCATGCACCCGACGCCGATTCGCCTCGCCGCCGTGCATCGCTACCTGCTACCGAACGCTCCGCAAGCGGCTTTCAATGCCTTTGTCCGGGCCCACCTGAAAACCGAGAAAGTCACCGACGAACGCCTGGCCAAACTCTACAAGACCTACGGTCCGGGGACCTTCGACCTGCCCGACCAGGGCTTTATCGCCAAGGTTCACCCACTGGACCTGTGGCTGCTCGGCTACCTGCTGAACAACCCCCAGGCGCACTTCAGCCAGGTGGTGGCCGCCAGCGAATTCGAACGTCAGGAAGTCTATGGCTGGCTGTTCAAGAGCAAACACAAGAGCGCTCGCGACAGCCGGATCCGGGTGATGCTGGAGATCGAAGCCTTCCTCGATATCCATCAGCGCTGGCAACAGGTCGGCTACCCCTTCGATCACTTGGTACCGTCGCTGGCCACCGCCATCGGCAGTTCCGGCGACCGCCCGGCGGCGCTGGCCGAACTGGTGGGGATCATCCTCAACGACGGCGTGCGCATGCCAACCCTGCGTATCGACAGCCTGCACTTCGCCGCCGACACACCTTACGAAACCCGCCTGGTCAACGACCCGGACAAAGGCAAGCGGGTGATGCCTTCGGAGGTCGCCACGGCCCTGCGCGAGGCCTTGTCACAAGTGGTGGATGCGGGCACCGCGCGGCGGGTTTCCGGCAGCTTCAAACAGCCGGACGGCACACCGCTGGCCATGGGTGGGAAAACCGGCACCGGCGACAACCGCATCGAGGCCATCGGTGCCGGCGGACGGGTCTTGAGCTCGAAGTCGATCAACCGCACGGCGACCTTTGTGTTCTACATCGGCGACCATCACTTCGGCACCCTGACCGCGTTCGTGCCGGGGCGCTCGGCCGAGTCGTTCAAGTTCACATCGGCGTTGCCGGTGCAGGTGCTCAAGGGCATGGCGCCGATCCTGACGCCCTACCTGCAACCGGGCAGCAACACCTTGTGTACCGCGCAGAAAGTCGCGCAAACGCCCTGAAGGAGGGAGAAAGACCTCAGCGGGTCGTGTGAAAGCGCTTGGCGAGGGTGTAGCTCTTTTTCCAGTAGCTATTGCTCAGCGAATCGATGCGTACCGTCTTGCCGCTGCGCGGCGAGTGAATGAATTTGTCCCCGCCGATATAGAGCCCGACATGATTGACGGTGTTCTGCCCATTACGCCGGAAGAACACCGCATCGCCAGGCTTGAGGTTTTTCCGCTCGATAGTCCTGGCGTTGGAACGGCGCATGGCGACGGTGGTACGCGGCAACTTGATATCGGCTTCCTGCTGAAACAGGTAGACCAGCAAGCCGCTGCAATCGAAGCCGTTGACCGACATCCCGCCCCACCGATAGGGCGTGCCGATCAGTTGATGGGCACGGCCAACAACATTGTCGATGGGGGCCGGTGCGGCCTTGGGTCGCAGCCCCTTCAGTACCTTGGCCGATGAAACAGGTTTCGCCACATCGAGGGTGGCGTGAGCCGACAGGAACAGGCCCGGTGACACCCACAGCAGCGCTCCGAACAAGAAACTGGGCATGATAAATCCCGCCTTTTTGACACAAGACGGCATGGTAAAGAGCTGCCCCGGCCTTGCTTAGAGTGCTTTTCTCCAATTGGTGTAGGGAAAAACTCTAAGTCGACACAGAAAACCCAATCGAACCCTGAGAGACACATAAGCCCAAACGAGCAATGCATCCGTTCGTCACTTTTTCTTGCTGCGCGATTAAGATATATCTTAAGGTATATCTTAACCAGACAGGAGAAAGAGAAATGAGAGAAGAACACCCTCACCATCCCCGGGAATTCGGTGATGGCCATGACGGTTTCGAACGTCGCCCCGGTCGCGAACGCGGTGGCCGCGGACCCCGGGTCTTTGCCCCCGGCGACCTGAAGCTGTTGCTGCTGGCGTTGATCGCCGAACAGCCGTGCCATGGCTACGATCTGATCCGCCAGATCGAAGGCATGTTCGACGGTGCCTACAGCCCGAGCCCCGGCGTGATCTACCCGACCCTGACCTTCCTCGAAGAAAGCGAAATGATCCTCGGCGATGCGGTGGCCGGGAAAAAACGCTACAGCGTGACCGACGCCGGACGACAGTCCCTGGTCGAGCAGGCCGTGGCCCTCGATGGCGTACGCATGCGCATCGATGTCAGCAAGCGTTCGCTGCGCGGTCATGAACGGCCGCTGGAAATCCACGAGGCGGTGCACAACCTGCGCCACGCCCTGCAACTGCACAACGGCCGCTGGAGCCCGGAAGAAATCCTTCGGGTTCGCGACCTGCTGAACAACACCGCCAAGGCCATCGTCGATGGGCCAAGCACCACCCCTTCCGCTCCGGAGAAATCGCTATGAATGCAGTCACACAAGGGATTCATCGCGTCATGCACGAAATCAAGCGCCGCCGCCTGGAGGTGCTTCGGGTCGTCGACCTCACCCCACGCATGCGCCGCATCACCGTCGGTGGGCCGGAGCTGGCGGGCTTTATCAGCCTGGGCACGGACGACCATGTGAAAGTGTTTTTCCCACAGAACGCCGCCGAACAGGCCGCCCTGGAAACCATGGTGCTGGGGGCAAAGGACAACGGCCCGATGCCGGCCATGCGTGACTACACCCCACGGCGTTATGACCTGAACAGTGCTGAGCTGGACCTCGATTTCGTCCTCCACGGCGACGGCCCCGCCGCAACCTGGGCGGCCCAGGCCGCACCCGGTCAGTTCCTCAATATCGGCGGTCCGCGGGGTTCGATGGTGGTGCCGGATATCTTCGACAGCTACCTGCTGATCGGCGACGAAACCGCGTTGCCAGCGATTGCCCGACGCCTGGAAGGGCTGGCGGCCAATCGGCGGGCGCGGGTGGTAATCGAGGTGGAGAATGCCGGGGAGCGGCAGGTGCTGCAGAGTCCAGCGCAGCTCGAAGTGACCTGGGTTCGGCGTGATGCGCCGGAGCAGGACCTGCTGCGCACCGTCGAACAACTGACTATCCCTGAAGGCAGCCTGTATGCCTGGGTGGCGACCGAGGCGGCGCTGTCACGCAAGATCCGCAAGGTGTTGCTGGGTAGCCACGGTTTGAACGAGGAATTCCTCAAGGCGGTCGGCTACTGGAAACTGGACGACAGCACCGAGGAGTAACTCGTCGCCAGGGAGGGCCTCTTCGCGGGCAAGCCCTGCTCCTACAGGTTTGTGTCGTTTACCGATCTCGTATACGACGCAAACCTGTAGGAGCAGGGCTTGCCCGCGAAGACGTCAGTACAGACACCGCGGCTCTACCTGCCACCCCGCCACCGATCCAGCGCAATCAACACCCCCGACACCAGCAAAAACCCAACCAGAATCTGCCCGGCATTGATAAACACCTGTGGATAACCCAACTTGTCCACATCAAAAAAGGGATACGGGTACACCCCGATCAGATGCCCGCGCCACAGCACATAGGCGAAATAGACCACGGGGTAGATCGCCCAAGGCAATCCATCCCACAACCGCAAAGTGCCCTTCCTCACGCAACACCACCAATAGACCACAAACAGCACCGGCATCACGTCGTGCAGCAACTCATCGGCCAGCCACTGAAACCCCTGGGGATGCCACAGATGGCGCAACAACAGGTTGTAGGCCAGACCGACAACGACAATGCTCGCCGTCACCCCCGTCTGCACTTGCGGTTTGAGAAACCAGCGCCTAGCCGCTGAGTCCCGCGCAGTCACCGCACACGTCAGCACCGTCGCCGCCAGGGTATTGGTCAGCACGGTGAAAAAACTGAAGAAGGTCACCAACCCGCCGATCAGGCTGGCCTCCACCTGCCAGCGAAAAACCAGCAGCAGATAGAGCTGGATCGACAGCCCACCCCAGCCCAGCGAGGCCGCCCCCAGCAGCAGGATCCGCCGCCAGCCGGCCGAGATCTCCACAGCGCTGTGCACCGCTCCGCTTCCCGCGCTCACAGCTCGCGCTTGGTACGCGCCAGCTTGATATAGAGGGCCTCGACCTTCTCCCGCGCCCAGGGGGTCTTGCGCAGGAAAGTCAGGCTCGACTTGATGCTCGGGTCACTCTTGAAGCAACGGATATCGATGCGTTGCGCCAACCCTTCCCATTCGTAATGGGTCACCAGGGCATTGAGGATCTGCTCCAGGGTCACGCCGTGCAAAGGGTTGTTGTTCGATGCCGTCATGCCAGGCCTTCAGGTCAGGAAATGGAAGAAGCCGCGCACCTTAGCCGAGCCTTGGGGCGGGGGGAAGAGCCACGGGCGAAGACAAGGCGTCCCGCATCTGAAATGACTGTAAGACCACTCTGATACGGCAAGTGAATTGCCCACGAGCGACAGTCCTGCAGGAGCCGGCTTGCTGGCGGTCAAACCCAAGAGCGCCTCCTGCTTCAAGTCTAGCGCTGCAATCGGAAACACCCAGGGTTTTGTTTTCCTGACAAAAAAGCTATGTTATGTCATAACATATGAGAAATATTAACAATCACACCCACCTGCCGTTCCAGCTTTTCATTTGACTCAAGGCGCTCTATTTCGCGCCCCGCTTGCCAAGGAAACATCAATGTCCCTCTCCTCTCCCCTGCGTTCTCACCTGACACCGCTGGCCGCCGCCTTGCTGATCAGCGCTCCGGTCCATGCCCTCGACTTGCAGCCCCAGGTCATCACCGGTAATCCGCTGGGCAGCCAACAACTCGCCTCCCCCAGCACCGTGCTGGAGGGCGATGACCTGACCCTGCAACAGCAGGGCAGCCTCGGCGAAACCCTGAACAAGCAGCCCGGCGTGTCGTCCTCGTATTTCGGCCCGGGGGCCAGCCGGCCGATCATTCGTGGCCAGGACGGCGATCGCATCCGTCTGCTGCGCAATGGCGTCGGCGCGCTGGATGCCTCGGCGCTGTCCTACGACCACGCCGTGCCGCTGGACCCGGTCAATGTCGAACGGATTGAGATCGTCCGCGGCCCGGCCGCCCTGCTCTATGGCGGCAGCGCCATCGGTGGCGTGGTCAACACCTTCGACAACCGTATTCCCACCACCGCCATCGACGGTATCCATGGGGCCGGGGAGCTGCGCTATGGCGGTGCCGACACCACCCGCAGCAGCGCCGGCAAACTGGAAGCCGGTGACGGCACCTTCGCCCTGCACCTGGATGCCAACGCCCGAGAGTTCAATGACCTGCGCATTCCGGGCTTTGCCCGCGACCGCAATGCACCGGCCAGCGGAGACGCCGATCAACGCAAGGGTCGTCTGGGCAACAGCGACGGGCGCCAGGATGGCGGCGCGATCGGTGGGTCCTACACCTGGGACGACGGCTACGCCGGCTTGTCCTACAGCAACTACGACTCCAACTACGGCTCCCCCGCCGAGCAGGACGTACGTATTCGCATGCAGCAGGATCACTACGCCTTCGCCTCGGAAGTCCGCAACCTGCAAGGCCCCTTCAGCTCGGTGAAACTCGATGCCGGCTACACCGAATACAAGCACAGCGAGATCGAAGACGGGCAAGTCGGCACCACCTTCAAGAACAAGGGTTATGAAGCGCGGGTCGAAGCCCGGCACCTGCCTGTCGGTCCGTTCAACGGCGTGATCGGCGCGCAGGTGAGCCGCAACGCGTTTTCGGCACTGGGCGAAGAAGCCTTCGTGCCGCAGACCGACACCAACAGCGGCGCCCTGTTTCTGCTGGAAGAACTCAAGGCCAGCGAGCGCCTGACCTTCAGCCTCGGCGGACGCCTGGAACACACCCGCATCGACCCCGACGCCCAGGGCAACGAACGCTTCGCCGCCGCCGACCGTTCCAGTGACTTCACCGCCGGCAGCCTGTCATCGGGCGCAATCTACACCCTGACGCCGATCTGGTCCGTGGCCGCGACCCTGAACTACACCGAACGCGCACCGACGTTCTACGAGCTGTACGCCAACGGTGCCCACGTGGCGACGGGCACCTATGAACTGGGCGATGCCAACCTGTCGAAGGAAAAAGCCGTGTCCAGCGACCTGGCCCTGCGCTTCGACAATGGCACCCACAAAGGCAGCTTCGGGGTGTTCTACAGCCACTTCTCCAACTACATCGGCCTGCTGGGCACCGGTCGTACCCTCAACGACGAAGGCCAGGAAGACGCTGCCGGGATTCCCGAATACCGCTACTCCGGGGTACGAGCACGTTTCGCGGGTTTCGAAGCACAGGATCACTGGAAGCTTGGCGAAAGCGCCTACGGCAAATTTGCCTTGGAACTGTCAGGGGACTACACCCGAGCCACCAACCTCGACACCGGCGAAGCGCTGCCACGGATTGCCCCGTTGCGCCTGAACAGCGGCCTGCTGTGGGAACTGGATCGTTGGCAGGCGCGAATCGACATCGAGCATGCGGCGGGACAAGGGCGGGTGCCGGCCAACGAAACCGGGACCTCGGGATACACCACCTTCGGTGCCAGCGCCGGTTACCACTTCGACATCGGCAGCAGCCAGTGGCTGGCCTTCGTCAAGGGCGACAACCTGACCAACCAGACCGTGCGCTACGCCAGTTCGATTTTGCGGGATATCGCACCGGCGCCGGGGCGCAGTGTCGAGTTCGGTTTGCGCACCACGTTCTGACGTGTCTTGCCCAACGGATCCTTCAGTTGGCTATGAACAAGGCGGCCATCTCTCGGTGGCTGCCCCTTTTACGAAACCGCCGCACGGATCAGCCCTTGCCTTTCCACCGATCCACAGCAACCAGTACCGCTGATATCACCACAAAGGCCACCAGTACCATCACGGCATTGATCAGCACCTGTGAATAACCCAACTGGTCCACATCGATAAACGGATAGGGGTAGGAACCGACAAAGTAGCCACGCACCAGGGCGTAAATGAAATAGACCAGCGGATAGATCAGCCACGGCCAGATATCCCGCCATTGCAAGGTGCCCTTGGGCACGCAGAACCACCAATAGATCACAAACAGCACCGGCATCACGTCGTGCAGCAACTCATCGGCCACCCACTGCAGCCCCTCGGGGTTCCACGTATGGCGCAACAGCAGGTTGTACGCCAGCCCGACCAGCACGATGGCGGCGGCCACACCCGTCTGTACCGTGGGTTTGAGAAAGAACCGCCGCAGCGGTGAATCCCCTGACGTTGCCGCGCAGGTCAGCACGATCGCCACCAGGATATTGGTCAGCACCGTGAAATAGCTGAAAAAGATATCCACCCCGCCCAACAGGCTTTTGTCGCCCTGCCAGCGCGACATCAGGATCAGGTAGAGCTGGAGGGCTAAGGCAAGCCATCCCAGCAGTGCCGCGATTTTCACGGCAATACCGCCCGTGCTCTGCGTTAACACCATCTCGTCGCTCATGACCTGGCTCCTGGCTACGCGGCACCTGCGACGGCAAAGCCCCCATCGATTGGACGCTTATAAACAGGCTGTCTGTTGGACAAGACCCTAGAAGAAAGCGGGGCAAGACTCTACTGTCAGAAATGACAGTCCTGACCAACGGCAACCCTCAGCGCTGGCCTCGCCAGCGATCCACGGCCACCACCAGCAGTGACACCAGCATGAAGCCCGATACCACCACTCCGGCATTGATAAACATCTGGGGATAACCCAGCTTGCCCACATCGATGAAGTCATAAGGGTAGGCGCCGATCAGGTATCCGCGCAGCAGGAGCAAAGTGCAGTAGGCCAGCAGATAGATCAGCCACGGCAGCACATCCCGCCATTGCAAACGCCCCTTGGCCGCACAGAACCACCAATAGAGCAAAAACAGCACCGGCATCACGTCGTGCATCAACTCATCGGGGACCCACTGGAACTCCGCGGAACTCCATGGATCGCGCAACAGCAGGTTGTACACCAGCGCGACCAGCACCACACTGGCCGCCGCGCCGCCCTGAACCGAAGGACTGAGAAAGAAACGACGCGCCGTCGAATCCCCCGATGTCGCCGCGTAGCTCAGCACCAGCGCCGCCAGGATATTGCTCAACACCGTCAGGTAACTGAAGAAGACATCCAGCCCGCCCAACAGGCTCCCGGCGGCCTGGCAGTTCTGGTAGAGCTGGATGCCCAATGTCACCCATCCCAGAAGCGCCGTGCTCTTCAGGGCGATCCCACGCCAGCCTTGGATCAACCCCCTGTCAGCGCTCATGACTCACGCAGCCTCTGAGATCTCGAAGATCTCCTATCGATCGAGCACTCGATACAATACCGAGCCTACTGAGCATGACCCTAGAAGAACGCGAGACAGGACTCTACTGTCAGAAATGACAGTCCTGACCAACGGCAGCGTCGGTCACAGGTGCTTTTGAAAGAAGGCTATCGACGGATGACACTTACGCCATCTGTAACCGGTCCTGAAAAGGACCAATGGAGCCTCACCGAATGCGACTTTGCCCTTTCATTCGTATGAAGTTTCCTAGAAAATCCTGACCGCTTGCGCCTGCCAAAACACGTGACTAGTCTTCGTTGGTCACTGCCAATTCAGTGATCGGGTTTAGTAGCCCGTGTGAGCTTTAGGCGCATGGTGTCATCGTGCTGTCAGGCCCTTTATTGCCTGAACATTATGGTGGCTGTGCGCAGGGCGCCCTCGGGTGCACCGGTTCCTTAGCTCGCCGGCCTACTAACCTGCGTACAGCTGCCACCCTCAAATCGTTTAGTAGCGACTCGGTAGCAGCTCAACCCACGTTGAGAGAGCTAAATCAATGTCGAAGATTACTCCCGATCCACCCGTCAACCCGCTGTACAAGCACGACAAGACCAGCGACCGGGTATTCGCCCATTACAACCTGCCGCCGCTGGAACCGCCCGAACCTTACAAGCTGCCGGAAAGCCTGTACCGGATCCGTACCGATGTGCGCGCGGAAGAATCGCTGACCGCCGCCTATGAGTTGCTGGAATCGGCTGCGGCGACGGCCTATGAATCCGTGGAAAACCTGAGCGGCGCCAATCGCAAGGTGGTGTTGGGGGTCGTGCACCTGATCGAGTTGGCGAAGGCGTTGGTGGATTCGGCGTTGAATGGGCGCGGGGTAGAACACCCATAAGTTCTGCGGCGCATGGGCCGACGCATTCGCGGGCAAGCCCTGCTCCTACAGGTTTGTGTCGTGCGCAAAACCTGTGATCGACGCAGGACTGTAGGAGCAGGGCTTGCCCGCGAAGAGGCCGGCACATCCACCATCCATCTACGAGGCCAAAATCGCCATCGACGGCAAGCCGGCTCCCACAATGACCGCGTTGAGGGTCAGGCCTAGTGCTGAATCACCTCGCCACGCATCGGCGCCAGCCGTGCAATCAAGCGATTCTGCACCGGCACCGGAATACCCTGGGCATCCATCGCCGCAATCAGGTCCTCCACCAGCGCATTAAAATCGCTGCGGCTGACGTTCTGGCCCTTGTGGCTCTCGGCCATGGTGTCGCCGGTGTACACGCAAGGCCCACCCGCCTCCACGCAGAACTGTTCGACCAACTTGTCCCGCAGGCGCTGGATATCGATCTTGCGGAAGCGCTCGACAATCCGGGGGTCATGGGCAATGTTCAGCAGCATGCCCTCGACAATCCGGGTAATCCCCGCCCGCTCGCCGAGGTCACGATAGAGGCTGTCATCCTTTGGCGGCTGCTGGGCACAGCCGGCCAGCAGAAGAACGACCAGCAACAGTTTCAGGCCTCGCATCAGAAACTCCCCTGCACGGACAGATAGGTGCCGTTCTGGTTATCCAGGGTCGCGATTTCTCCAAGCTTGGCGTAAGCCAGAACAAAGGACACATGCTTGTTGGGGAAGTAGCCGATAAACAGGTCAGCCCAATCGCTCTCACCGGAGAACGACAGGTTGTCCGGCTTCTGCCGATACTCCACGCCCATGGCCCAGCGCGGGTTGAACAGCACCGCCACCGAGCCTTCCTTGAGCAGGCTACGGGTATCTCGACGATCACCACCAAACCCCATCAAGCCCAGCTCGTTGGCCCGGCTGTAGCGCACACCGCCGTTGATCAGCAGGTTGTAACCGAAGGCCGCGCCCATGAACAGGCGGCTGGCGGTCAGGTAGCCTTCGACGTCCTGGTCGCGCTTGGCGCCCACCAGTTGCGGAATATCGAAGTTGGTCTGGTGCTTGTACTCAAGCCCCATGGACACCTGGGGCAAGCGGTCGTAGATCACATCACCGAACAGGCGCACCTTCAGGCCAAGGATGTCCTGCCCCAGATGATCCTCCGGCAGGCTCAGCTTGCTGACCAGCGACCCGAGGTCGAAGCGCTGGCGGGCAAAGGAGACTTCCACGCGGTTGTCGTAGGACGCCGCGACCCCGGCCACATCCAGCCGATAATCCGGGAGATTGACCGTGGTGGCGAACGCGGTGGCGCTCCATTCGTTCTGTTCGCCATAGCCGGTCAGCACCGCCCACGGAGTGATACCGCCGCCCGCCGGGCCTTCGAGGCTGCTGGCCCCACCCGTGGCGATCAAACGGCCGTTGTCGGCCAGAACCGGTTGCGCACCCAGGCAAGCCAGGCCGCAGAGCAAGAGAGATAAACGCTTCATGGCAGTCAATGAACCATAACGGACGGTGAACCCAAAGGTAAGGCAACCCAGGCCTCGAACGCCGCCGCGGTCAGCGGACGGCTGATCAGGTAACCCTGGGCAGTGTCGCAGTGCCAGCGCTCCAGCAAGCGCAGGCTGTGTGCATATTCGACGCCCTCGGCGACCACCTTCAGCCCCAGGTTGTGGCTCATTTCGATGGTCGAGCGGACGATCACCGCGTCTTCACTGGTTTCATCCAGGTCGCGGACGAAGGATTGGTCGATCTTCAGTTCCTGAACCGGCAGGCGCTTGAGGTGCGCCAGCGACGAATAACCGGTACCGAAGTCGTCCACCGACAGGCTGATGCCGCACTCGCGCAGCCGGTGCAAAACCTTCAAGGCCTGCTCGGGCTCGCGCATCACGGCGCTTTCGGTGATCTCGAAAATCAATTGTTCAGCCGGCAGCCGGTAGTGCTTGAGCAACGCCGAGACCCGGTCGGTGAGGTCGGGGCCGAGCAGGTCCTCCGCCGAAATATTCAACGACAATTGCAGACGCAGGCCCCGCTGGTTCCACTCCGACAACTGGCGCACGCCCTCCTCGATCACCCATTGGGTGAGGATCTGGATGCTGCCGGTGCGCTCGGCCAGGACGATGAACTCCGCCGGCGAGACCATACCGAACTGCGGGTGTTGCCAGCGCAACAGGGCTTCGGCCTGGCGCACGCGGCCCTGGCGGATATCCAGCTTGGGCTGGTAATGCAGCAGCAACTCGCCATTAGCGGCGGCATGGCGCAGGTCACGGATCAGGGTGACCTGACGCCGATGCGCCAGGTCGCGTCCCTGTTCGTAAATCTGGATACGGCCCGGGATCTGTTCGGCGTCCTTCATGGCGATGGCCGCGCGACCGAGCAGTTCCTCCGCGGCCAGGCCGTCCTCCGGGAAAGCGGCAATCCCCATCCGGCAATCCAGGGCCACGTCATGCCCGGCAATCCGCTGGGGCTTGAGCAACAGTTGCTGGAGTTTGTCCGCGGTGGCGACCGCGCCGTCGCTGGCGGTGTTATGCAGCAACAACAGGAACTCGCCGCCGATCAGGTGCGCCACGGTATCGCCCGCACGCAGGGCCGTCGGCAGGCGCTGGCCGACCTGTTGCAGCATCAGGTCGACCGCTTCGGGACCGCCGGCCTCGCTGATTGCCCGCAGGTTATCGATTTCCAGGTAGACCAGGGCCACCGGCCGCCCGGCGCTGATCGCACTGCCCAGGCGCTCCATGGCCAGCGCCCGGTTGGGCAGCCCGGTCAGACCGTCGTGCAAGGCATTGTGTGCCAGTTGCTGCTCACGCTCGGCGATGCCGCTTTGCATGGAATTGAAGGCGGTGGCCAGGAGCCCCAATTCGTCACTGCGCTTGAGCGGCACCGGGGTCTGGTAATCACCCTGGCCGATACGCTCCGCCGCCTGGGCCAGCGCCCGCACCGGTTGCGACACGCTGCGCGCCAGCAACAGAGCGCCGATCAGGGACGCCAACAACGAGATCAGGGCGATGAACAGAATGTTCTGATCGAGGGGGGCGAATGCTTGCATCGCCGCATCCAGCGGGCTTTGCAACAACGCAATGACCTGGTTGTCGTTTTCGTCGGCGGTGCTGGCCAGCATCAGCGTCTTGCTCAAAAAGCTGTGCTGCTCGTATTCGGTCAGTTCCTGTATGTGTTTCGTCGCGTTGGTGAGCATCAGCCGCTCAAGACTTTGCGCCATGGCCGGCGGCTGGGTGCTCACCAATTGCCCTGGCTGCTGCATGTCCACGGTCAGGAACGAGACTTCCAGGTTGCTCAGCGAACGCAGTTCACGGGCAAACGCGGTGTCCATGGAAAAGCCCATCACCACCCGGGCGATCGGCAAGGGCGCGAGCACCGGTGCTTCCACCAGCAGGTGCGGCTGGCCCTGCAAGGGCACGATCAGGGTCGATTGCCTGGCCCGCCGCGCTTCGCGCAAGGCGTGGTCATAACGGAACTGCGAACCTTCGGGCGTCTCGTCCAGGGTACTGGCGAGGACTTTGCCGTCCATGCTCAGGAGGATCATGTCAGTGGCGTTGATGCGCTTGCCGTGGTTGATCAGCACGGAGCGGATGGTCGCCGAATCGCCGCTGGCCACCGCATCGCGAAAGCCGAAATCCGCCGCCAACAGCTGCACGCCATCGCTCAGGCGTCGGCTCTGGACATCCAGCAGGCGTTCGAACACCCGGGTGCCGAGCTGCAATTGTTCGGCAGCCTGGCTGCGGATCGCGCTGTTGGTGGCCGCCTTGACGCTGAAATACAGCGCGCCGACCACCACCAGCAACAGCAGGATCAGAACGCAGGCGACCCGCGCCTGAAAGCTACTTCGCAGTTTCACTGACAGCTTTATTGAAGGCATCGCCGAAAGTACTCGGAGCCGGCGCCGCGGGTGCGTCCGGCGACAGTGGTTGGATCGACAGGCTGAAGCGTTGCTTCAGGTCCGTGGCGGACACACCGATTTCGCCTCCTGGCTGCGGCAGCATATCGGCCACCTGGGGATGCCAGAGCGTTACGTGGTAGCGGCCGGCCGGCAGTTTGTCGAAACGGATCAGGCCCTTCTTGTCACTGACCGCAAACCAGGGGTCGTCGGTCACATAGACATAGCCAAGCATCCAGTCATGGATGTTGCAACCCAGCACCACGATACCCGGCTTGTCGAACAGCACCGGGTCCGACGGCGTGCCTTCGTAAAGGCGCAGCTCAAAGCGCTTGGGCGTCGAGAAGGAATAGACCTGATGGCGGATATTGTCACTGTTGGGAAAGCGGATCTGGGTGCCGGTATGCACCGCCAGCACATGGGGATCATATTGTTTGTCGCGCTGGTCCATGTCGGCCTTGAGGCTGAAGACCGGCGGCGGCGCATCGCCTTGCAGGGTCATGACCACGTTCGGCAAGGGCTTGCCGTCCTGATCGACGATCTCGGCCTGGAAAGCGGCGGCGACACTCAGGCCGCTCGACAGCAGGCATGCAACAAACAGAAACAATCCGGTCAACGAAGTTGGGCGGGCCATGCAGCAACTACTCATCAGTGTGTGATCGTGGGGCCGACCTTGGCATGAAAATGTTCCGCGAATGCAGATTACCGGGGGTTGCAGAGAAGAGCACGCGGCAAATAGGGCCATTAGCCACTATTCTGGCAAAGCCGACGAGCAACCGTTTGGCCAGCAAAACTTCTACATGAAAAGCACATCTGTACAACGCTTATTCATCAGCTATCGGCCGACTTTCGCAAAGCTATACCCTCCGGCCATTGAAACCACCAGCGGCTCGCCCCATCTAACTGGCATATATCACTGTGCAGGTGCCCCATGAGCGAGCAGCAGGAATTCCCTGAACATCCGACCCTAGAGGCCGACACCGAACACACCGTTGACGATGCCCACGCCGCGAGCGCCTCCGGCACCGGCCTGGCGCTGCCCGGGCAGAACCTGCCGGACAAGGTCTATATCATCCCGATCCACAACCGCCCGTTCTTCCCGGCCCAGGTGCTGCCGGTCATCGTCAACGAAGAACCCTGGGCCGAAACCCTGGAACTGGTGAGCAAGTCCGATCACCACTCCCTGGCGCTGTTCTTCATGGACACGCCCAGCGAAGACACCCGTCATTTCGACACCAAGGCCCTGCCCGAGTACGGCACCCTGGTGAAGGTCCACCATGCCAGTCGCGAAGGCGGCAAATTGCAGTTTGTCGCCCAGGGCCTGACCCGGGTGCGCATTCGTACCTGGCTCAAGCACCATCGCCCGCCGTACCTGGTGGAAGTCGAATACCCGCACCAGCCGAGCGATCCGACCGACGAGGTCAAGGCCTACGGCATGGCCCTGATCAATGCGATCAAGGAGCTGTTGCCGCTCAATCCGCTGTACAGCGAAGAGTTGAAGAACTACCTCAACCGTTTCAGCCCCAACGACCCGTCGCCACTGACCGACTTCGCCGCCGCCCTGACCTCGGCCACCGGCAACGAGTTGCAGGAAGTGCTCGACTGCGTGCCGATGCTCAAGCGCATGGAAAAAGTCCTGCCGATGCTGCGCAAGGAAGTCGAAGTCGCGCGACTGCAAAAGGAAATCTCCGCCGAGGTGAACCGCAAGATCGGCGAGCACCAGCGTGAGTTCTTCCTCAAGGAGCAGCTCAAGGTCATCCAGCAGGAGCTGGGACTGACCAAGGACGACCGCAGCGCCGACGTCGAACAGTTCGAGCAGCGCTTGCAGGGCAAGGTCCTGCCGGCCCAGGCGCAAAAGCGCATTACCGAGGAGATGGGCAAGCTGTCGATCCTCGAGACCGGCTCGCCGGAATACGCCGTCACCCGCAATTACCTGGAATGGGCCACCGCCCTGCCCTGGGGCGTGTATGGCGAAGACAAGCTCGACCTCAAGCATGCGCGCAAGGTGCTCGACCAGCATCATGCCGGCCTGGATGACATCAAGGCACGTATCCTCGAATTCCTCGCGGTCGGCGCCTACAAGGGCGAGATCAGCGGCTCCATCGTGCTGTTGGTGGGGCCGCCGGGCGTGGGCAAGACCAGCGTCGGCAAATCCATCGCCGAATCCCTCGGGCGGCCGTTCTATCGTTTCAGCGTCGGCGGCATGCGCGACGAAGCGGAGATCAAGGGCCACCGCCGTACCTATATCGGCGCTCAGCCGGGCAAGTTGGTGCAGGCCTTGAAAGAGGTCGAGGTGATGAACCCGGTGATCATGCTCGACGAGATCGACAAGATGGGCCAGAGCTTCCAGGGCGACCCTGCCTCGGCGCTGCTGGAAACCCTCGACCCGGAACAGAACGTCGACTTCCTCGACCACTACCTGGACCTGCGCCTGGACCTGTCGAAAGTGCTATTCATCTGCACCGCCAACACCTTGGATTCGATCCCCGGTCCGTTGCTGGACCGGATGGAAGTGATTCGCCTGTCGGGCTATATCACCGAGGAAAAACTCGCCATCGCCAAGCGCCACCTGTGGCCCAAGCAGTTGGAAAAGGCCGGCGTCAGCAAAAGCAGCTTGAGCATCAGCGATGGTGCCTTGCGGGCGGTGATCGACGGTTACGCCCGGGAAGCCGGGGTCCGTCAGTTGGAGAAACAACTGGGCAAACTGGTGCGCAAGGCGGTGGTCAAGCTGCTGGACGCGCCGGACACGGCGATCAAGATCGGCAACAAGGACCTCGAAGCCTCGCTGGGCATGCCGGTGTTCCGTAATGAGCAGGTGCTCTCCGGGGTGGGCGTGATCACCGGTCTGGCCTGGACCAGCATGGGTGGCGCCACACTGCCGATTGAAGCGACTCGCATTCATACCCTCAACCGGGGTTTCAAGCTCACCGGGCAATTGGGCGAGGTGATGAAGGAGTCGGCGGAAATCGCCTATAGCTACGTCAGCTCGAACCTCAAGCAGTTTGGCGGCGATCCGGAGTTTTTCGATAAAGCCTTTGTGCACCTGCATGTACCGGAAGGCGCGACGCCGAAAGACGGTCCCAGCGCCGGGGTGACCATGGCCAGTGCACTGCTGTCGCTGGCGCGTAACCAGCCGCCGAAAAAGGGCGTGGCCATGACCGGTGAGCTGACGTTGACCGGGCATGTGCTGCCGATTGGCGGGGTGCGGGAAAAGGTGATTGCGGCGCGGCGGCAGAAGTTGTTCGAGCTGATCCTGCCGGAAGCCAACCGTGGGCATTTCGAGGAATTGCCGGATTACCTGAAGGACGGCATCACGGTGCACTTCGCCAAGCGCTTCTCGGATGCAGCGAAGATTCTATTCTAAACAGCAGGCATCTGGCTCGCCCGCGAGATTTTTAGCGTTCTCACGGGCCTCTTCGCGGGCAAGCCCTGCTCCTACAGGATTATGTCGTGCACGAATTTCGTGCTCGACAAAAAGTTGTAGGAGCAGGGCTTGCCCGCGAAGCTTTTGGCGGCAAGCACCGCCTCTACAGGACCGTATTCAGTCTTGATTCACAGGCATTGGTGCAACTCCAGCTCCACAGGTTATGCTCGGTCATCGTTGTAATAACTGGAGACACTATGACCCCGACTCGCCTGCTGCTGCCGTTAAGCCTCGCCTTGCTCGCTGCCTGTGCCCAGCAACCGCGCCAGAACGTGACGCTGGAAAAACAAAGTGACTGCCCGATGCAACTCAAGACCGGGCAGAACATGATCCTCAGCCTGCCCAGCAACCCCACCACCGGTTTTCGCTGGGCCATCCAGGACTCGGCGGGCGGCGTGCTGAAAAGTCTCGGTCCGGAGGTCTACCACAACCCCGACGACAGCGGCCTGGTGGGCAGCGGCGGGCAATCGACCTGGCGCTTCCAGGCCTTCGCCGCCGGCACCGGGCGCCTGCGCCTGACCTACCAGCAACCCTGGGAACCGGAAGCCACGCCGGCACAAAGCTTCGACTGCCCGATCACGGTGAACTGACATGCCCTGGCTGATCCTCGCCCTGATGGGGGCTGCCGCGTTCCTCTACGGCGTGAGCATCGAGCTGCCGATGCTGTGCCTGCTGACCAAGCCGGTGCCGGTACTGGTCCTGCTCGGCTGGTTGCACGACGCGCCGGTGACCGAGTATCGCCGCTGGATCGGCCTGGGTTTGATCTTTTCCCTGCTGGGGGATGTGCTGCTGGCCTGGCCTGGCGATCTGTTCGTGTTCGGCCTGGGCGCGTTTCTCGTCGCGCACCTGGCGTACCTCAAGGCCTATCTGGGCGACTGCCGTCGATTGGCGCCATTACCCTTGCTGCTGGCCCTGCTGATCGGCGCCGGGTTGCTCGGCATCCTGATGTCCAAGGGCCTGGGCGACCTGCTGATCCCGGTCACGGTCTATGCGCTGGCCATCAGCGCCATGCTCTGGCGCGCCCTGGCCCGCCTGGGCACCGACGTACCCAAACGCTCAGCCCTGCTGGCAGCCGCCGGCGCCCTGACCTTCGCCTTTTCCGACAGCCTGATCGGCATTGATCGCTTCGTGGTCAAGTTCGCCGCCGCGCCGTACCTGATCATCATTGCCTACTGGCTGGGGCAGTGGGGCATTGCAGCTTCGGCGTTCAGCCAGAAGCCGCGCTGAACGCGGCCCTGTGGCGAGCGGGCAGGCCCGCTCGCCACAGGGCAAGCTTGGCGTTTTATCCGACAAAACGCGCATCGCAGCGCCAACTTGGCTAAAATGCCGGCCTTTTCAGCATCCGCCGGAACCGTCGTGAGCAAAGAACCCGATCGCCTTTTCGCCCAGCCCCTGGCCCAGGTGCCGGACTTCGCCTTCAACGAAGACGTGGTGCGGGTCTTCCCGGACATGATCAAGCGCTCGGTACCCGGCTACCCGACCATTGTCGAGAACCTCGGCGTGCTGGCCGCGCAGTTCGCCCAGCCCCACAGCGTGCTCTACGATCTGGGCAGCTCCCTCGGCGCGGTGACCCAGGCCCTGCGCCGTCACGTGCGCAGCGACGGTTGCAAAGTCATCGCTGTGGATAACTCCGCGGCCATGGTCGAACGCTGCCGCCAATACCTCAATGGCCAGGACTCGATGTTCCAGGAGCTGCTGCCGGTGGACGTGATCGAGGGCGATATCCTCGCCCTGGAATTCCAGCCGGCCTCGGTGGTGGCGCTGAACTTCACCCTGCAATTCATCGCCCCCGAACAGCGCCAGGCGCTGCTCGGGCGTATCCGCCAGGCCTTGCTGCCCGGCGGCGCGCTGATTCTCTCGGAGAAACTGCGCTTCAATGATCCCGAAGAGCACGCGCTGCTCACCGACCTGCACGTCGCCTTCAAACGCGCCAATGGCTACAGCGAACTGGAAATCGCCCAGAAGCGCAGCGCCATCGAAAACGTGATGAAACCCGACAGCCTCGAAGAACACCGCGAACGCCTGCTGGCCGCGGGTTTCTCGAAAGTCGTGCCCTGGTTCCAATGCCTTAACTTTGCCTCGTTGATTGCCCTGCCATGATTGATCTGTCCCCCCTCGCCCGCCGTCTGGCAGGCACCCCGCTGGCCAAATGGGCCGAAGGCCTGCAAGCGCAACTCGATACCCGCATGGAAAAAGGTCATGGCGACCTGGAGCGCTGGCAGAGTGCGCTCGATGCGCTGCCGAAGATCCAGCCGACCCAGGTCGATCTGCTGAACGGCCTGACCCTGGACACCAATTGCGACGAAGCCACCCGCGCCCAGATGCGCACGGCGCTGATGGGCTTGTGCCCGTGGCGCAAAGGCCCGTTCGATCTGTTCGGTGTGCATATCGACACCGAATGGCGCTCGGACTGGAAATGGTCGCGGGTCGCCCCGCACCTGGACCTCAAGGGCAAGCGCATTCTCGATGTCGGTTGCGGCAACGGCTACTACATGTGGCGCATGCTCGGAGCTGGCGCGGACACGGTGATCGGCGTCGATCCGAACTGGCTGTTCTTCTGTCAGTTCCAGGCGGTGCAGCGCTACTTGTCGGAGCCATCGGCCTGGCACCTGCCATTCCCCTTCGAGGACCTGCCGGCCGAGCTGGAAGGCTTCGACACGGTGTTTTCCATGGGTGTGTTCTACCATCGACGCTCGCCCATCGAGCATTTGCTGGCGCTCAAGGACTGCCTGGTCAAGGGTGGCGAACTGGTGCTGGAAACCCTGGTGGTGGAAGGCGACGAGCATCAGGTGCTGATGCCGGAAGATCGTTATGCGCAGATGCGCAATGTCTGGTTCCTGCCGTCGGTGCCGGCGCTGGAGCGCTGGTTGCGCCGCGCCGGGTTCAGCGATGTACGCTGTGTCGATGTGAGCGTGACCACGGTGCAGGAACAGCGCGGGACCGAGTGGATGAAGTATCAGTCGTTGAGTGACTTCCTCGATCCTGAGGATCACAGCAAGACCATCGAAGGGTTGCCGGCACCGATGCGGGCGGTGATCGTCGCCCGCAAGTAAGACAGGGCCGACTCAGGACTTGCTTCTGCGGGCCTTGAAGAACTCGCTGAGGATGGCCCCGCACTCCTCGGCCAGTACCCCACCTTCGAACAACACCCGGTGATTGAGAAAGTCCTGGGTAAAGAACTGCCCCTGGCTCTGCACGATCCCGGCCTTGGGTTCCAGTGCGCCATAAACCACCCGCGCAATCCGCGAATGCACGATCAACCCGGCGCACATGCTGCACGGTTCCAGGGTCACGTACAGCGTGCTGCCCGGCAGCCGGTAGTTGTCGAGCGCCTGGGCCGCGGCACGGATGGCGACCATCTCGGCATGGGCGCTCGGATCGCTGCCACTGATCGGGCAATTGAAACCCCGCCCGATGACCTCGCCATCCTGCACCAGCACCGCGCCCACCGGCACCTCGCCCAACAGCGCACCCTGGGCGGCCAGCGCCAGGGCTTCACGCATGAAGTCCTGGTCGCGACTGCGGTCGATGATCGGCGCCGGCCGTATCTGACGCATCAGGCCACCTCGATGGCGGCCATCAGGCCGGTTTCCATATGGTCGATCACATGGCAATGGAACATCCACACCCCCGGGTTATCCGCGACCAACGCCACCCGCGCCCGCTCGTTCTTGCCCAGCAGATAGGTGTCGGTGAAGTACGGCGTGATCGCCTTGCGGTTCGAGGCGATGACCTTGAAGCTCATGCCGTGCAAGTGGATCGGGTGCTGATACTGGGTCATGTTCTTCAATTCGAAAATATAGCTCTTGCCCTTCACCAGCTTGGCGATGGGTCGGTCGGCGCAGGTCTTGTCGGTGATATCCCAGGCCTTGCCGTTGATCTGCCAGAGGCTCGGTGGCTGGCCATTATCGACGTTCACCGAAACCGAGCCAACCCATTCGAAATTGAAGTTGAGCTTTTCTGCGTTCGCCAGGTCCGGCTCGGCCACCGGATTGGCCGGCAGGGCCTTCGGCCAGTCGCCCGACGTGTCGGCGGCGGCCACCGAACGAAAGGTCGCCAGGCGCACCGGACCGTTGCGCAGGGACAGCTCTTCACCGGCCGCCGGCGCCTTGATCGCCAGGCAGATGCGCATCCCCGGCCCCAGCCAGTATTCCTTGCCCAGGGGACGCGGCTCGACCGGGTTGCCATCCAGCGCATAGATTCGCGCCTCGACACCGGGGATATTGAGGCGATAGGTCAGGGTGTTGTCGAGGTTGAGCAGGCGGACCCGGGTGATCTGTCCGGCCGGTAAATCGACCACGGCTTGCGACACGCCATTGACGGTCGACAGGCGTCCCGCCGTGCCCCCACGCGCGGCTTCACGGGGAATGCTGAAAGGCACGAAGGCGCCCTCTTCATCGACGTGCCAGCTTTTCAGGCTCAAGGTGCGTTCGTGCTGGAAACCGGTGGGTTCGCGTTCCTCGACGATCAACGGACCGACCAGGCCGCGCCCCAATTCCTCACTGCTGTTGACGTGGGGGTGATACCAGTAGCTGCCGGCGTCCGGGACGCGGAACTTGTAGTCGAAGTATTCGCCGGGTAATACCGGCAGCTGCGACACATAGGGCACGCCGTCCATTTCCAGCGGCAGGCGGATGCCGTGCCAGTGAATGGTGGTGGCCACCGGCAGGTGGTTGATAAAGCGCACCCGCAGCCACTCGCCCTGGCGCACCCGCAACTCGGTGCCCGGCGCCGACGGGCCGAAGGCCCAGGCCGGGGTTTGATGCCCGGCCACCAACTCGACGTCCAGGGGCGCGGCGATCAGCTCATAGTCATGGCCGGCATCGGCGTCGGCCATTTTCCCCAACCAGTAACGCGATGCACCGCCGGCGCCAACGCCCACCACTGCAAGACCGGCCAGTCCACCGAGTATCTGTCGACGGGTAAAGGACATGAACGCAACCACCTCACCTATTCAGCCGCGCACCTGGGCGCGCAAAAGGCGAATACGATACACCCGCAGTTGCGAAACTCTAAGGAAATCAGTCCAACCCCAACAACAAATGGGTCACGCCACCGGCCAATATCATCACCCCGGCGACACCCGCCGCCCGCAAAGCCGACTGATCGACCCGGGCGCTGTCATTCAAGGCCACACGCAAGCGTGTCAGGGCCACGCGCTGGTGGGACTTGAGATTGCCCTCGCCGCCCAGGGCCGCGACGATCTCCGGGCGCAACGTCTCTTCTGCCGTGGCAACCGGCGTACTCGCTTGATCCGCCACCAGGTCCGGCGTCAGGGCTTTCCAGAATGCCTGCTGAAATTTCTCGAACATGTTCAGTTCTCCAGGACCCGCGGCTGCAACGCCGTGGTGTGTTGATGATCGAGCAAGGCTTCACGCACCTGCCCGGCGTTTTCCAGGCCAAGAATCCGTTGGGCCAGCACCTGGCACTCCGTCAACTCGACCTCGCGGACCGCGGCCTTGATCGCCGGAATCAGCGGCACGCTGACCGACAGCTCATCCACCCCCAGGCCCAGCAACACCGGCACCGCCAGCGCCTCGGAAGCCAGTGCGCCACACACGCTGACCGGTTTGCCATGGGCATGGGCGGCTTTCACGGTGGTGGCGATCAAGCGCAAGACCGCTGGGTGCAGGCTGTCGGCCTGGCTCGCCAGTTGCGGGTGGTCACGGTCCATGGCCAGAGTGTATTGGGTCAGGTCATTGGTGCCGATGGAAAAGAAATCCACCTCGGGGGCGAACAGGTCGGCCATCAGGGCCGCTGCCGGCACTTCGATCATGATCCCCAGTTTCGGCAGCGCCTTGAGGCCCAGGACCAGGGCTTCATCCTCGAGGAACTGGCGCGCCTGCCGCAGCTCGGACAGTTGGGTAATCATCGGCAGCATGATGTGCAACTGGGTCAGCCCGGCACAGGCAAGAATCCCCCGCAATTGCTGGCGCAGCAGCTCCGGGCGTTGCAGGCACAAGCGAATCCCGCGCATGCCGAGGAAGGGGTTGGCTTCGGTGTCCATCGGCACGTAGGCCAGGGGTTTGTCGCCACCGACGTCGAGGGTGCGTACCACTAGATTGCGCTGCGGCCCCAGGGCGCGGGCAATCGCCGAATACGTCTCTGCCTGCTCCTCGACACTCGGCGCACTCTGGCGCTCCAGATAGAGAAACTCGGAGCGCAGCAAACCGACCCCTTCGCCGCCCAGGGTCAAGGACTGCTCCACCTCTTGCAGCGAGGCGACATTGGCGGTCACCTCGAAATGATGACCGTCACGGGTACGTGCCGCCTCGGACGCCTGCTCCTTCTCACGCTGGTGACGCTGGCGTTGCTCTTGGCGCTTGACCAGCAGGCGCTGCACATCGGCCTCTTCCGGCATCAGGTGCAGACGCCCGAGATCGGCATCGAGCAGCACCTGGGTACCGGCGGGCACCTTCAGGACCTCGGCGGGCAAACCGCAGAGCGCCGGCAAACCGAATGCCCGGGCCAGGATCGCCACATGGCTGGTGGCCCCACCACCGACGGTGACAAACCCGAGGACCCGGCGGGTATCGAGTGCGGCCGTTTGCGACGGGGTCAACTGCTCGGCAATCAGGATGGCGTCATCCGGCATCTCGGTGACCCGCTCCTCGACCCCGAGAATCAGCCGCAGCACGCGCTGGCCGACGTCCTTCAAATCCAGCGCGCGCTCGGCCAGCAAGCTGCTGCCCAGGCGTTCGAACAACGCGCAGGTGTCCTCGGTGACCTGGCGCCAGGCGAACGCCGCGCTTTTACCCTGGGCGAGCAGGACCTGGGCCTGCTCCAGCAGGCTCGGGTCTTCCAGCAATTCCTGATGCGCGCGGAAAATCTGCGCCTGGGCGCTGCCCTCGGCATTGTCCCGCAGCCGCTGCAAGGCCTGGGTCGCTTCGTCCAGGGCCCGTTCGAGCGATGCGCGCTCTTGGGGCTCGTCGGAACCGAACTCCGGAACTTCCAGCTGCTGCTCGGCCACCTGCACCACCCGACCGAAGGCCGAGCCCGGCGAAGCACACACACCGCGCAACAAGGTCGGCGAAGACGCCTCGACCACCACAGGAATATCGATCACCGCCGTCGGCTCGACCGCCTCACCGCAACCCTCGGCCAGCAAGGCCGCCAGCGCGTCGATGGCGGCCTGGGCATCCTCGCCCACCGCACTGACCTGCAACACATCGCCACGCACCGTCTGCAAGGCCATGATCGCCACCAGGGACTTGGCATTCGCGCTGTCCTGGCGCCGATGCACCACGATGCTCGCGGCAAACCCCTTGGCCGCCTGGGCCAGCACCGCCGCCGGGCGGGCGTGCAGGCCATTGGCGTTGGGCAAGGTCACGGGGCTTGAGAACAACGCCTCGCCTTCCTCTTCCAGCACGGGGCCCGCCGATGCACCGTTGTGCTCGATACTTATCAACGGCGCGCCGCTTTCGATCAAACCGCTGGCCGGAGCCAGACGGGTAAATGCCTCGCCACTGACCACCAACACCAGGGTCAACAGACTGCGGGCATGCAAGGCGATGTAGTCGGCATCGAACTCGATCAGCGCCTGCCCGGCCGTCACCCGTTCGCCCTCACGGACCAGGGCAGTAAACCCCTTGCCCTGCAACTGCACGGTGTCCAGGCCGATATGCATCAGCACCTGCACGCCCTGGTCATCGGTAATGCTGATGGCATGGCCGCTGGCCTGGACATTGCTCACCACCCCGGCCAACGGGGCGCAGAGCACCGTGGAGGTCGGGTCGATGCACAGGCCATCGCCGATCATGCGACTGGAGAACACCGGATCAGGCACCTGATCCAGTTCGATCAACACCCCGGACAGGGGCGCGAGCAGTTCCAGGGAAGAGGTTGCGGTCATGACATCACCTTTATCATTGTTCTTTGAAGCGCTGGCGCGGCGAAGGCCACGCCAGCATAGGACTTATTCCCACCAATACTCGACCTGCACACCGAAATTGGAACCATGCAGGGCGCTGCCGAAGCTACCGGTATCGGACAACGCCGACCCCGCATCGAACTGATTCGCCGCACGCTGGGCCGCCGCGTTCCAACTGGCATAGGTGTAGTAGAGGCGTATCTCCGGCCGCGTCCAGAAATCCGGACCTCTGGGTGACCAGGTGGGGGCGAAGGTAAACTTGCTGAGCTTGCGGGTACCGCCCGGCGCCTCGATCTGGTCGTGGCCCAGTTCGGTCACCAGCTTGAACTGCTCGGTAATGGCGTAGGTCGGACGGACCCCCAGGGAGATCCAGTTCTGGCCCTGGCCGTCGGGACGAATGTCCTTCTGGTACACGGCCTCGATCTGCCCGCCGAATTGTCGCGTGATCTGCCAGTCGAAAAACTCGACCGCGCGGTAGCTCTTGTTGCTGGTGTCCAGGGTCGGATCACCGGTGTAGCCCAGTCCGGTACCCGGCCCCTCGCCGTATTGCAGGGCGAACTTGTTCTTGCCGCCGAGGAAGTTCTTCTGCACGTGCTGCGCGGTGATGGCCCAGCCCTGGTGGGTGTCGCGGCGATCCGGCGCGTCGATGTAACTGACACCGAACTCCATCTGGCCGTCGGTATTGGTCTTGAAGCCGGCGACGTTGAAGTCGTGACGGTTGAGGTAGTCCTTCTGGTACAGGTTGTCCTTGCGCGAGAAGGCATAGCTGTATTTCAAGTCGCCGATCTTCATGTCCTCGATACCGCCGCCGGTGGCGCTCTGGTTCCAGTAGTAGAAGTCGGAGATATGGATGTCGTTACGCTTGTAATAACGCCGCCCGGCCCACACCGAACCGCCGTAGAGCGAGGGCACGTTCGACCACTTGGCGAACATCTCCGGCATCCGCACCGTGCCGTTGTCACCGTCGAAACTGGGATTGTGATCGTACTTGTTGTACAGCGAAGCCATCCCATCGACGCTGAGCACCGAGCCGTCGTCGAGGGTCAGCAGGTCCTGGCGCAACTCAAGTTCCGCATACTGTTCACACTCGTTGCCCAGGCGATACTTGGAGTCCGCACCGGGCAAATGGAAACAGCTTTGCGAACCGCCGCTGGTCGAACCGCCCAGGCCGCTGCGCAAGTAACCGGCGAACTCCAGGGCCTGGGCCGAGAATGGCAACCCCAGGCACACGCAAGACACCACAAGACCGCGATTTATTGTTGTTTTCATTGGCTCCCCCATTATTTTTATTGTGTAGTGCTTCTTGATTATCGGGCGCAGCTCCCCCGCGCACGATCTGATGCGAACCGCATTTAATGAACGAAACGCCTTACTTTTCTGACAGGTGCAATACAAAAGATTCGTAAGGTTTCAGCGACAGAACTCGGCTACGCGGCAAGTCATCGGCGTAGTTGCCGATCACCCGACGCTGGCTCTGACCGTCGATAAAAACGCCTTCGGGCAACGCCACTTCGCATGGCTCGGCATAGAAGTTGTTCACCACCAACAGTCGCTCGCCCTGCCCTTCCCGCACATAGGCCCAGACCCGTGGATGGTCAGGCAGCAACTGGCGGTAGACGCCGTCCACCATCAGCGCTTCGCTGCGCCGCAAACCGACCAGGGCGCGGTAGTGATGCAGTACCGAACCGGCATCGTCGAACTGTTTGTCGACGTTGATCCAGGCCGCATTCGGCGGCACATCGATCCAGGGTTGGGCGGTGCTGAAACCGGCATTCGGCTGTGCATTCCATTGCATCGGCGTGCGACTGTTGTCGCGGGACTTCTGCATGATCGCCGCCATGCTCTGGGCTTCGGATTCACCGGCTTCGCGCTTGAGCCGGTAGATGTTCAGGGTCTCGACATCGCGGTACTGCTCGATGGACTCGAAGCCCGGATTGGTCATGCCCAGCTCTTCGCCTTGATAGATGTACGGCGTGCCCTGGAGGAAATGCAACGCGGTGGCGAGCATCTTCGCCGACACGTCCCGGTATTCACCGTCATGGCCGAAGCGCGAGACCACCCGCGGCTGATCGTGGTTACACCAGAACAGCGCATTCCAGCCGCCACCAGCCTGCATACCGGTCTGCCAGTCGGAGAGGATGCGCTTGAGTTCGAGGAAATCGAAATCGGCGCGAACCCATTTCTCCATGTTCGGGTAATCGACCTTCAGGTGATGGAAATTGAAGGTCATCGACAGCTCGCGGGACTGCGGATGCGAATAGCGGATGCAGTGCGCGAGGCTGGTGGAGGACATTTCGCCGACATTGATCAGGTCATGGCCTTCGAAGACTTCGCGATGCATTTCCTGCAGGTAGTCGTGCACGTTCGGACCGTCGGTGTAGAAACGACGACCGTCGCTGGCGTCCTCGGGAAACCCCCCCGGTTTGGAGATCAGGTTGATCACGTCCAGACGGAAACCGCCGACGCCCTTGTCGCGCCAGAAGCGCATCATCTTGAACACTTCCTGGCGTACCTGGGGGTTGTCCCAGTTCAGGTCGGCCTGGGTGTGGTCGAACAGGTGCAGGTAGTACTGGCCGGTCTGGGCTTCGTACTCCCAGGCATTGCCACCGAACTTCGACTCCCAGTTGTTCGGCTGGTCGCGCCAGATGTAGAAGTCCCGGTACGGGTTGTCGAGGCTGCTGCGGGCCTGGCGGAACCATTCGTGCTCGATGGAGGTGTGGTTGACCACAATATCGAGCATCAGCGTGATGCCGCGCTTGCCGGCTTCGGCGATCAGCAGGTCGCAGTCGGCCATGGTCCCGTAGCTCGGGTCGATGGCGTAGTAGTCGCTGATGTCGTAGCCGTTGTCACGCTGCGGCGAACGCAGGAACGGTGTGATCCACAGGCAATCGACGCCCAGCCACTTGAGGTAGTCGAGCTTGTCGACCACCCCCAGCAGATCGCCGGTGGCCTGGCCTGAGTGGCTGTAGAAACTTTTCGGGTAGATCTGGTAGATCACCGAACGCTGCCAGTCTTGCATGGGTACTCCTGATACTTTCAATAAGCTTGAACGCCTGCCGCCTTATGAACACCGCGAAACCGTAGGAGCAGGGCTTGTCGGGACGCCGCACCGCCGCGAAGAGGCCCGTATTGCCAACCTGATCTATTGGATAGCCCGCACCGGCCCCTTCGCGGGCAAGCCCTGCTCCTACAAGGGACCGCGTTCGTCCAACTGCTCCCGGATCAGGCGACGCGGTAGCCGGGCCGAATGATTTTCAGGCTCAGCCCGCAGGTCAGCACGAACGGCACGACCATCGCGATGACCATGCCGACGATGAACATCGGGATGTATTGCGGAATGATCGAGATAAAGCCCGGCAGGCCACCGACGCCGATGGCCGAGGCCTGGATCTTGTTCAGCGAGAGGAAGATGCTGCCCAGCGCCGAACCGATCAGCGCGGCATAGAACGGAAACTTGTAGCGCAGGTTGACGCCGAACATCGCCGGCTCCGTGATGCCAAAGTAGGCGGAGATCGCCGAGGTCGACGCCATGCTGCGGTCCCGTGCATTGCGGCTCATGTAGAACACCGCCAGTGCCGCGCTGCCCTGGGCCAGGTTGGACATGACAATCATCGGCCAGATAAAGGTGCCGCCCTGGGTGGAGATCAGTTGCAGGTCCACCGCGAGGAACATGTGGTGCATGCCGGTGATCACCAAGGGCGCATAGAGCAGGCCGAAGATCGCGCCGCCGAGTACCGGCGCCACGTTGAACAGCATGACCACACCCTCGGTGATCAGGATGCCCAGGTGACGGGTCACCGGACCGATGACCGCCAGGGCCAGCACGCCGGTCACGACGATGGTGGTAATCGGCACCACCAGCAGTTGAATGGCATTCGGCACGCGTGCCCGCAGCCATTTCTCGATGACGCTCATGACATAGGCGGCCATCAGGATCGGCAGGATCTGGCCCTGGTAGCCGACCTTCTCGATCCGGAACCAGCCGAAGATGTTGAAGTACGGCAGGCTCTGGCCATCCAGGCCGGCGACCGCCTTGCCGTAGTTCCAGGCATTGAGCAGGTCGGGGTGCACCAGCATCAGGCCGAGCACGATGCCGAGGATTTCACTGCCGCCAAACCGCTTGGCCGCCGACCAGCCGACCAGGGCCGGGAGGAACACGAAGGAGGTGTTGGCCATCAGGTTGATCAGGCTCCACACGCCGTCCAGCGACGGGTAGGCCTCCAGCAAGGTCTTGCCCTCGATGAACATGCCCTTGGCGCCCATGAGGTTGTTCACCCCCATCAGCAGGCCGGCAATGATCAGCGCCGGCAGGATCGGCATGAACACATCGGAGAACACCCGCACCAGACGCTGTACCGCGTTGATCTTGTCGGCGCTCTTCTGCTTGACGTCGGCGATGGTCGAGGCGGCCATCCCGGTGATTTCGCGCAGGGCGGCGTAGACCCGCTCCACTTCCCCCGGACCGATGACGATCTGGAACAAGCCGCCGGTGAAGAAGGTGCCTTTCACCAGGTCGATATTGGACAACGCGGCCTTGTCGACCCGATTCGGGTCCTTGAGGGCCAGGCGCAGACGGGTGACACAGTGAGCAGCCTGCTCGAGGTTTTCAGCACCACCGAGACCTTTCAGCAGCTCGCGGGCAATATTCGGATAGTCGTGGCTCATGCTTTTCTTCCACTGTTTCTTGTTATTGGAGGGTGTTGGCAGCACACAGGAACGAAAAATACTCGTCTGTACGAGTTAAAGCAATAACTCGTACAGACGAGTTACGGATTTATCGGTAAAAGATCCGACAAATGGACAAAGTTTCGACCTGCCCTTAAGGTTCAAGGTCCCAGGACATCGCGTCGGCTACCCTGTTGGCGAGTACTTTCGATCCAGAGCGAACAGCATGAGCAAATACAACCAGATCTACAGTGATCTGCTTGCCAGCATTACCACAGAGCAATTGGAAAAAGGTGCCCGGCTGCCGTCGGAAACCGAACTGATGGACAGCTACCAGGCCAGCCGCGGCACCGTGCGCAAGGCCATCGAGCAATTGCAGGAGCGCGGTTTCGCCCAGAAGATCCATGGCAAGGGCACCTTCGTGCTGTCCCGCAGCCCGATCGAGTTTCAATTGGGCGGCATCGTCAGCTTCCAGGAAGCCCATTCCAGCCTTGGCAGCAATATTGGCACCGAAGTGGTGGAGTTCAGCGAGATCGCCCTTGAAGGCTCGCTTCAGGAGCGCCTGGATGCCGAACCGGGCAGTTCGGTGATTCGCATCAAGCGGGTGCGGCGGATCGACGGCAAGCGGATCATCCTCGACATCAACTATTTCGTCGCCGACCGGATTCCCGGCCTGACCCGGGAGATCGCCGAACAGTCGATCTATGCCTACATCGAGAAAACCCTGCAACTGAGCATCAGTTTTGCCCAGCGCACCATCGAGGCGGCCCGCTGCGGCCGGGACGACCTGTTGCACTTGGACCTGGATGGGGCCAGCCATGTGATCGTGGTGAAGAACCAGACGTTCCTGCACGATGGCCGGCAGTTCGAATACACCGAGTCGCGGCACACCCTGGACAAGTTCTACTTCTCGGATGTGGCAAGGCGCTGAGCCGCTGATGTCGGGCGATTCATAGCACCAGCGCCAGCCACTCGGGGTTCACCGAGCCAAGCTTGCTGGTGGCTTTGGTGAGATTGATGTCCTGGGCCGCCTGTGCGATTTCAATCATCAAAGGATCAAGGTCATAGCCCCGGCCCTCGAGCCAGCCCAGGACTTCCGCCAGGTGCCAGACGGAAGTGCTGCCTTCGTGAACCGCCAACGGAAATGAAGCCCCATGACCGAGCATGAGCTTGCGCATGTTCTGCCGCGAAACGCCGACGATATCGGCGATATCCGAAAGGCCGACCAGATCGGGCGGTTGTCAAATGACAACCAAATCCATTTATCGACAAAAAATGACTCGACCGGCACCTCGATTCGGTGTCGGTTTCTTGAGTGTAGGGAGACAAAAAACTTCGGTAGATCAATGTGTTTGCGAGGTATTCCGAGGGCAGTCGAGGTAATTTTTCCTATGATCTGAAACGACAAAGGCGATCGATACCGAGGTATCGACCGCCTTTGCTTCAACGCTTGAGGCTTACATCACACGGGGATCATTCCCACTCGATGGTTGCCGGCGGCTTGCTCGACACGTCGTAGGTGACGCGGGAGATGCCTTCGATCTCGTTGATGATCCGGCCGCTGACAGTTTCCAGCAGCTCGTACGGCAGGTGCGCCCAACGGGCGGTCATGAAGTCGATGGTTTCCACCGCGCGCAGGGCCACGACCCAGGCGTAACGACGGCCATCACCGACCACACCCACCGATTTCACCGGCTGGAACACCACGAACGCCTGGCTGACCTTGTGGTACCAGTCGGCCTTGCGCAGTTCTTCGATAAAGATATGGTCGGCGCGACGCAGCAGGTCGGCGTATTCCTTCTTCACTTCACCGAGGATCCGCACACCCAGGCCCGGGCCCGGGAACGGGTGACGGTAGACCATGTCGTACGGCAGGCCGAGTTCCAGGCCGAGGCGACGGACCTCGTCCTTGAACAGCTCGCGCAGCGGCTCGACCAGCTTGAGGTTCATCTCTTCCGGCAGGCCACCCACGTTGTGGTGGGACTTGATCACATGGGCCTTGCCGCTTTTCGCGCCAGCCGATTCGATCACGTCCGGGTAGATGGTGCCCTGGGCCAGGTACTTGATGTTGTCCAGTTTGTTGGACTGGGCATCAAACACGTCGATGAACGTGCGACCGATGATCTTGCGCTTCTTCTCCGGGTCCGACTCGCCGGCCAGGTTGTTCAGGAACTGTTCTTCGGCGTTGGCGCGGATCACCTTGACGCCCATGTTCTCGGCGAACATGGCCATCACTTGCTCGCCTTCGTGCAGGCGCAGCAGGCCGTTGTCGACGAAGACACAGGTCAGCTGGTCGCCGATGGCCTTGTGCAGCAGGGCTGCAACCACCGAGGAGTCAACGCCGCCGGACAGGCCCAGCAGGACGTTGTCGGTGCCGACCTGGGCGCGCACCTGGGCGATGGCGTCCTCAGCGATTTTCGACGGGGTCCACAGTGCTTCGCAGCCGCAGATATCGAGGATGAAGCGCGACAGGATGCGACCGCCCTGCTTGGTGTGGGTCACTTCCGGGTGGAACTGCACGCCGTAGTAACGCAGGTCGTCGTTGAACATGCCGGCAATCGGGCAGCTCGGGGTGCTGGCCAGGATGTGGAAGTCTTCCGGCATCCGGGTGACCTTGTCACCGTGGCTCATCCAGACGTCGAGGCCGAACAGGCCGTCGGCGTCGACGTGGTCTTCGATGCCATCGAGCAGGAGGCTCTTGCCGACCACATCAACGCGGGCGTAACCGAATTCACGCAGCTCGGAACCTTCGACCTTGCCGCCCATTTGCTCGGCCATGGTCTGCATGCCGTAGCAGATACCGAAGACCGGGACACCCAGGTCAAACACGGCTTGCGGGCAGCGAGGGCTGTTGGCTTCGTGCACGGACTCGGGACCGCCGGCGAGGATGACGCCTTTGGGAGCGAATTCGCGAATCGCTTCGTCGTCCATGTCGAACGGATGCAGTTCGCAGTACACGCCGATTTCACGCACGCGGCGGGCAATCAGCTGGGTGTACTGGGAACCGAAGTCGAGGATCAGGATGCGGTGGGCGTGAATGTCGAGGGCCATGAGTCATTCTCGTCAGTGAAATCAGAAACAACACGGGGCTGTCATCAACAGCCCCGGTTCAAATTCGTCAATCGCCTCCCGACCTCGGCCGGGAGGCGATCACTATCAACCTACGCGATAGTTTGGCGCTTCCTTGGTGATCTGCACGTCGTGAACGTGAGATTCAGCCATGCCGGCACCGGTGATGCGCACGAATTCAGGCTTGGTGCGCATTTCTTCGATGTCGGCGCTGCCGGTGTAGCCCATCGAGGAACGCAGGCCGCCCATCAGTTGATGGACGATGGCGGTCAGGGAGCCCTTGTACGGGACGCGCCCTTCGATGCCTTCCGGTACCAGCTTCTCGGCACCCGCGGAGGAGTCCTGGAAGTAGCGGTCGGAGGAACCCTGGGACTGCGACATCGCACCCAGCGAACCCATGCCGCGATAGGCCTTGTAGGAACGGCCCTGGAACAGTTCGATTTCGCCCGGCGCTTCTTCGGTACCGGCGAACATCGAGCCCATCATCACGCAGGAAGCACCCGCCACGATGGCCTTGGACAGGTCACCGGAGAAACGGATGCCGCCGTCGGCGATCAACGGTACACCGGTGCCCTCAAGGGCGGCGGCGACGTTGGCGATGGCACTGATTTGCGGTACGCCGACACCGGCGACGATACGGGTGGTGCAGATCGAGCCCGGGCCGATACCGACCTTGACCGCATCCGCGCCCGCTTCGGCCAGGGCCTTGGCGGCAGCGCCGGTGGCGATGTTGCCGCCGATCACCTGGACTTCAGGGAAGTTCTGCTTGACCCAACGCACGCGGTCGATCACGCCTTTGGAGTGACCGTGGGCGGTGTCGACCACCACCACGTCGACACCGGCATTGACCAGCGCGGCAACGCGATCAGCGGTGTCTTTACCGGTGCCGACCGCGGCGCCGACACGCAGACGACCCTGGTCGTCCTTGCTGGCCAGCGGGTAGGCCTTGGATTTTTCGATGTCCTTGACGGTCATCATGCCCTTGAGGGCGAACTTGCCGTCGACGATCAGGACTTTTTCCAAACGGTGCTTGTGCAGCAACTCGCGGACTTCGTTCTTGTCGGCGCCTTCGCGGACAGTGACCAGGCGCTCTTTAGGCGTCATCACTTCACGAACAGGAACATCCATGCGGGTCTCGAAACGCACGTCACGGGAGGTGACGATACCGACCAGGTCGCCGTCATGCAGCACCGGCACGCCGGAGATGTTGTGCATGCGGGTCAGTTCGAGCAGCTCACGTACCGTGGCATCGGCCTCGATGGTGATCGGGTCCTTGACCACGCCGGCTTCGAACTTCTTGACCTTGCGCACTTCGGCAGCTTGCTGCTCGATGGTCATGTTCTTGTGGATGATGCCGATACCGCCTTCCTGGGCCATGGCAATGGCCAGACGGGCTTCGGTCACGGTGTCCATGGCGGCGGAAACCAGCGGAATATTCAGCTCGATGCCACGGGTAAGGCGGGTCTTGAGACTGACTTCGTTAGGGAGTACCTCGGAATAACCGGGCACTAGGAGAATGTCGTCGAAGGTCAGAGCTTCTTGGCTGATACGCAGCATCGCGGGGGCTCCCGAGCGGGAAAATGGAAGCGCGCCATTATACTCAGATGGGCCCCTGGGCTCAATGTAAACCTTGGCTTATTTAAAGCTCCACTTTTACCCAGGCGACGGGCTGATCCAGCCAGTCGGCGAACTCGTCGAGAAAGCTCTGCTTGAAGCCGGCCTCAGCCCAGTTATTGAAGATAAAACCGAGGTTGGAGAAGGCGCATTCCTGCAGGAACAGAAAGCCGTTTATATCGTCTTCATGGCCGCATAGCGGGCAGATGAAGTTCTCGGTGCGCCCCGGCATCCACTCTTCGAGGCTGTCGAACAACGCCTCGCCGACTTCCTTGCGGCACTCGGCGCAGCCCGCTTCTTCGAGAAAGCCCTTGGCCGGGGTATAGATGCAGCGCTTGGTGACGATCTCCAGGCCGTTGATCGGCTCATTGAATGGCAACGCGTCCGGGTGCAAGACCACGCTGGCGGCGCCCGGGGCGATGGCATGGGCCATGCGGTTGCCGGTGCGACCGCAGGTGCTCAGTTGCTCCTCGATGATGTTCTTGCGCACCAGCCAGCGCACGACGGCCCGCGCCCGGGGTTCGTGGACCGGCAAGGTGGAGATCTTCGGGACGATGATGCTTTGGGAATTCATGGGGACGGCCTGGAGCGTTTGCGACCCGGCAGCTTAATCCCTGAAACCCCGAGGTCAAGTGCTGAAGTAACGGGTGATCAGGGCAATCCCACTGGCCAGCACCAACCAGGTCACCAGGCGCACGAAGGCTTC
>Ga0209888_1000218_pt1 | contig 36086 bp, 33 predicted proteins | sample OrgsoiDNA_201059_FD_185807 | JGI IMG/M metagenome (GOLD analysis project Ga0209888, IMG submission 185807) | Permafrost soil microbial communities from the Arctic, to analyse light accelerated degradation of dissolved organic matter (DOM) -... | ecosystem: Environmental > Terrestrial > Soil >...
CCAGTCCAATTGTCCAAGGCGCTTGGCCGCTTCTTGCAACGCCGTTCTTTTCTCTCCCCCTTGTCCTCCTTGCGTGGCCAAATCGCTTTGTTGAGCCAGGCGACCCAACATTTTGAGCCATTGCTCGTCTTGATAGGCGCATCGCGTCGCGATGATGAGCGCGGTGTCGCCCTCGGCGTCCTGGATCTTGGCGTCGGCTCCGGCGTTCATCAACCATTGCGCGATCGCTGCGCCATCCGCGTGCGAGACCGCGAACATCAAGGCGGTTTGCCCCTGGTCGTCTTGCGCGTCAATGTTCGACGCGCTCAACAACCGCTTGAACATGATTTCAGAAGCTTCGTCTTGCGCTGCGATCATCAGGGGCGTTCGCCCTTTTCTGTTTCGCTCATTGGGGTCGCAGCCGACCGCAAGCAAAAAGTCCACAATCGCTTCATTGCCGCCGCAGGCGGCCTCATGCAAAAACGAATCTGACGCATGCCGATGCGGCATGGGCTGGCTCAAATCAATCCGTTGCGCCGCCATTTTCAACGCCGGCATTCGCCCGCTCCGGACGGCGGACAGCGCGATATCCTCCCACTGCCCCGGCAAAGGGTCGCAAAAGGGCGCAAGGTCTGCCGCGATGGCCTGGTGACTTGCCCCCTTCCAGCTCAGCGCCTCGGCGAAAACACGGGCTTTGTCGGCGTCAAGCCAACGCCAAACTTTCGGGTTGGCGACCAACGCGTCCACGGCCCAGGATTTTGCGCCCGACGCCGCGACGCCCAAAACCGTGTTGTTCAACGCACGCTCTTTTTCTCGCGCGCCGTCCTCCGCCGAAAGCTCCGCCGAAGCGTGAGCGCCCCCTCGCGCTGGCCGGCGCACGGCGCTCTCGTCGCAAACGTCCAGCAACAAAGGAAAACACTCGACGGCGTCCGATCGAATCGCCTGAGCCAGCGCATCAAATCCCGCTTCTCCCGACAATCGCCACCCGTTTGAAGCGCCAGCCAGGATGGTTTGCAGCGCTTGCGCGCTTCGGCTCAACACGCTCAGCATCAAGTCTTGTGGCCAGAGTCGCTCTTGCTGAGCCGATGGACTGGCTGCGCGCGAGCCTTTTGTCGTTCCGCCTTGGGTTGCCGACTGCGCGCCATCGCCCGCTTTATTTGAGCGAGAGAGCTTGGTTTGGCTGTGGCTGTGGCGTTCAAGTGGTTTTTGCATGGTCAGCCATCGCGCGCGGCGAAATGCCCCATAGAGGGCGTGAACAAAAAAAGAGACGCAAGGCATTGGAACAACAGAAACGCAAGCCATTCCCCCATTGTCTCATTTGCTCGGCGGCGGCACAAGCGCGGGCCACGCCCAACGCGGCCATTGCCGCCCGGCGCGGACTTTTTTGCCCCATTGCGCCTCTGCGGCAGGCCTCCCCGACGCTTAAATTCGTCCGGCTTTTCGCGCGCCGTTTCCGTTCGGTTTCTCGATGGGGCTCGGGCTGTTTTTCTCGGCGTCCGCGCTCGCCACCGTCGCCTCCAAGTCCTCGCGTTCAATCAGGGCGCGCGCGACAGGCGCGTCGTTGTCTGAAAGCTTCGCGACAGCCTGCCGAAGCCGACAGACCTCCACAAATGGCGCCAGAATTTCCACACATTCGATTTTCTCTCTTTGAAAAACATTGATGTTTTCGACAACGATGTCGAAAGCGTCTTGCCCGTGGGCGTTTCGCTGAGCGACATCGCTCAGCGGCAGCAACCTTTTCAAGCCCTCGGGCCACGCTTTTTTCGCCGCGTGCAAGAGCGGGGAATCTCCGTTTTTGTCTGTCTTTCGCGCGGAGGAGCCCGGCAGCAGCAACTCCAGGCAATCCATGGATTGAGCCCATGCGGCGCATGTCAGAGCGGTCCATCCTTGTGTCTCTTCGTCGCTTAAATCGCTTTGCGGCATCAACAACGCCACGCACTCCGGCAAATCCATCGCCGCCGCCCACATAAGGGCCGTGTTGCCCGCGCCGTCCGTCGCTCGCGCGTCCACATGGGGCAATAACGCTTTGATGCCAGAGGGGCTGTCCAGGCCGCAAGCCATCAGATGAGCCAACGCGGTCCGTCCCTGCTGATTTTTCTCGTCAGCGCGAGCTCCGCAAGCGATCAATCCTTTGATTATTTGCGAGCGCGTGGCTTTTTCGTTGGACACGACGCAGAACAACGCCTTTTCCTCCACAGACTCCACTCGAATGGCCAGCCAATCCCTGATGGTTGACTGGACGGTCTCGGCTCCATGGCCGCAAGCCTCGAACAACCAATGTGTCCACAAAGCCTTGTCCTTGCTTCGCGCTGGGGACCGAGGCGTCTCTGAAATGGCGTCGTCGCTCATGGAGATGTCCTTTTTCTGTGAATTGGGCTCGCCCATCACAATCGAGGCGCTTTGTGCGCCGGCTGTCCAGGCTCGCTTTTTTTGGGGTCGCCGCCCAGGGCGCCAGAGGGGCTGGGATGGGCCGCTCCCTCTAGCGTCGAAGGACGCTGGTTTTTGGACATTTCATCGGACAGGGCGCGCGCTTCCAAGCTGGCGCGCCAGCGCGGGAACCGCGCCCAGCGCGAATCGGACAAACTCGCCGTGGACAACCATTTCAAAGACGAATCTCCCGCGTCTTGGACATGCCCTTCCGCTCCTGACAAAAGAGCCCACTGAGCGCCCACCGCGTCCACGACCTTCCAGGCGCGTTCAAGGCCGCCCTGGTTTTGTTTGTCCCATTTTTCAATATTCACTGCCTTTTTCAACGCCGCGAGCAGCGCCTGGGACACTTTTTTGTTTTGGTGGTCGTATCGGTTTGTTTTCGCCAAAGCGCCTTCGCACCGCGGCAGCAGAGCTTCCACGGTTTTTTCCGCGCTCTTTTCGATCGCCCACGCCAATGGCGTGTGAAATTCGACACGGCCATTGTCCGCTCCGGAGCAAACCCTTTGCTCTGTTTCCGCCCCGAATAATCGCAGCAAAAACAGCGCCGTTTGCGCGCGATCCGCCGCGATCGCCTCAAACAGGGCGCCTCCATCCTCAACCACGCGCGCCATCCGCGTCTCTGGCCGTTTGATCAGCCATTTCAAGCAATCCACCACGGCCGGATCCGAACCAGACGCCGCGCCCTCAATAGCGATCTCTGCCCAATTTTTGTCCTCGACAGAGGAATATCGGACGGGCTTTTCGATCTCCATCAACGGAGCCAAAAATTCGAGCATGTCCAGCCTCCCTTGGCGCGCGGCCTCGGTCAGCGGTTCGCGACGGCGCCCCGAGCTTGACCCTCGGTCGTTGAGATCCGTGAAGGGCGCGATCAGACGCACGCAATCCCAATGTCCGTTCTTGATCGCATAGTCGATGGCCCGCAATTCTCCATCGTTCCATCCGGTGGAGGCCTCGCACTGCTCCTTGGCGTTTTCCGCCAACAAAATCCGCACGCATTCCGTGTGCCCGGCCGCGGCCGCGACGCCCAGCACCGTGTCTGCGTTGTTGTAGCCCCCGCGGGCCAATCGGTCGCTTTTGGGGGCTATGATTTGCACCAACTCCGCGTCGCCCGCGCGAGCCGCGCGCATCAACATCGTTTCTGCTGGGTAGCCCTGTTTCTCCGCCAGAAACTGAGGCGTCAGAACCCGCTCCAAAACGCCCTTGTAGTCGATTGGATCGGGTTGGTGCGTGATCGGATTCGCGCTGGATGGCGTGTTGGAAGCGGCGTTCGTCATGTCATTTTGTCGGCGAACGAGCGAGCGGATTGCTCGCGACGGTGTCGCCTTCCTCTGTGAACAGTTTATCACCGAGAGGGCTTGCGTCCAATGCCTTGCAAACCCAGAAGGCCGCGCGCTTTGAACATCCGCGCATTCGAGGCAAAACGGCTTTTCCGCCCACCGGCACACTTTTTTTCATTAACTATTGCCAGTGCGCGATTTGTCGCCGAAGACCCACCTTTTCACAGATACCTAACGTGGAGCGATTTTTTCTTTAAAATCGTATGTTTTTCACAACAAACATTTTAATTATCCTTTTTTTTCGCCCACATACGTCATACTTAGCCACAGCCCTCCGGAGCGCCACCATGTTCATTCGCAACGTTTCCACTTCTGCAATTGCTCTTCTTTTGATCGCGCAAGCATCGTTTCCCTCCATAGCGTTGGCGAACACGGCCATCGGTTATGCAGATGCCTATTCGTCGGCGGGGCGAGAGGCGGGAAGAGCCATTGGCAAAACCGGTGTAAAGCGCGCTGCGGAGATCGGCCTTTTTAATAAACTCGCGCGAAACCATCCGAAAACCACTGCGCTCGTTGCGCTAGGCGTTCTTGCTGGGGGCTATGGATTGTATTCCCGTCATGGAGTCCAGAATTCCACGCCGGAGAACCAAATGACTGCAGATGATGAAGCCGAAGATGCGTCTATGGGGCTCGTGTGCCTTGACTCTTTGGGCAATATCGAAGACCCATCGATTTGTGGGAACAATGGGGTTGCCACTGTTTTTTCGATTGCTGACTTCAACAAGCCGGGCGTTTACAACGATGGAGCTCCTGGGCATATTGTCGCAGCCAGCAACAGTTCGATTCTGACAGCGAACATGGAAGGAGCCCTGGATGCCAATCAAACGCACATAAATCCAAAAAAGCCCGCCGGCTGTGCGGCGCATCACATTGTTATGGCGGGACCCTGGCCTAATGATTTTTCAGTCCAAAACTCCCGCGATATTCTTCGACGTTGCAATATTGACGTCAATTCTTTTTTGAATGGCGTCTATTTGCCCAACATTGAAAAAGGCGGTAGCCGAGCGGGGCTTCCCTTGATCTGCGCGGCCGCGACTAATCATCGAGATGTTCACACTCAAAGTTATCGCCTCAAGGTTTACGAACGCCTTCGCACGGCCTATAATATCGACTACAAAATGCCCAAGAACTTCCTTGGCCCCGCTCCCAGAAAAGAATGCGTCCGGGTCAAAATGGCGCTGGGGAAAATGAAACTGCAAATGCAACTCGGAATCTTTCCATGACCCAAGCGTTTGAAATCCGCCCGGCTCTTTCCATCCCGCAAGATCAGTACGTCCACAAAGCGTTGAACTTTGATGATCTGGATGGGGTGACGCAATGGGAAAACGAATTGCAGGACGAAGTTGACGCCTCGGAAGCTCAATCTCTTGCTCAACGGTTCAAAGCCGTTTGGTGGGCTAGGCCACGCCCGCTATCCAAGCTGCTTGCCGATTATCCGGCTCATGCTTTTGTGAATCCAGTTTGCTCAGATCGAATGTGGTCCGTGATGGCTCCCTTTTGCCAGCCTCAAATGGTATGGCTGCGCCTCCCGATGGATCACGAAGTTTTAATGCCGGAGTGGGGAGTGGTCATTTTTTACTCGACGTTCTCCGCTGATGAGACCTTTTCTTCAATCAAAATGCCCCACTTTTTTCGAACATTTGATGAGGAAATGGAAACTCAGCGCTTTTTTGTTTCACCCGCGCTCAGAGCCGCACTCGAAAAAGAAGACCTTGTGGGTCTTGAATTTTCCCCTCGTTGAAATCAGCGTGATAGCGAAGCCCTGGCGTGGCCACGATGAGCGGAGGCCTGGGTTTGCCTGAAATGGAGGCGGAATTGGCGGGCGTGGCGATTTTCCTTGCTTTTTTCGGAGTTTTTCTTCTCAAACGCTTCGCGCCCTTTTCCGGCCTGCCGGAGCCGACTCCGCAGGGCCATCCATTCGTTTTTTGAGGCCGCCATTCGCGCCGCCCGCATTAATTTCTTTTCTACTGAAGTAGCCCTTTTTTTTCAGAAACTGAGGCGGCAGAGCCTGTTCTAAAACGCCCTTGGAACCGATTGAGTTGGTTTTTTCGTGATCGGATTCTCGCTGGATGGCGTGTGGACGCAGCGTTCGTCATGTCATTTTGTTGGCGAACGAGCGAGCGAATTGCCCGCGACTGTGTCGCCTTCCTCTGTGAACAGTTTATCACCGAGCCCGCCGGCGGGCGCCAAGGGCTCTTGCTTAAATCCTTGGCGCCTTGTGCGCGACGGCCGCGCTCATTCCTTCAATCGTCTCTTGCGGGCGGTTTTTTGCTATTTCCTCACGCAGCGCGCGGGCCTCGATGCTGGCGCGCCAGCGAGGAAACTTCTCCCACCGCTTGTCGATGATGTCCGCCGCGCCCAGCCAGCCCCATTCTCCCCTGCCCGTATCGGTCGTGTATTCGTCCGAAGTCGCGATTTTTGTCCATTCCGCCCCCACCGCGTCCACGATTCGCCACGCGCCAGCTGTTTTTTCGGAATCTGCGGCATGCCAGCCGTCCAAGTTCGCAGCCATTTTCACGGCTAAATTCAGCGCTTTTGAAACGCCTTTCCAGCCCCCGCTGAACGCGCCATCCGTTTGCTTCACCAGTTCTGCGCAAACGGGCAAAAAAGCTTCGACGGTTTTTTCAGACCCCATTTCGATGGCCAAACCCAAAGGGGAGCCAGAGACCGTCCTCGACTCGTTTTCTTTCCAAACCTCGCTTGCGCGAATGGTTTCCGCTCCAAAAAATGGCAAAAGAAACAACGCGGCTTTTTCGTTGTCGGCCAAGATCGCCTTATGCAAGGCTCCGCCCGACTGCCAGCCATTTTCAAGCGGTTCTGGCGTCACGCGGACATCCTGCCGCTGGGCGAGATGCCTCACGCAATCCAGAGCGCCTGTCGCGTGGCTTCCTGCGGCCTCTTCCAGCGCCAAATCCAGCCAATTTTTGTTTTTTCTGTCCGAATTCCATCCGCGCCAAGGGGTGTCCGCCAGGTCGACCTGAGGAATCAGCCACAACAGCATGTCCAGCCGGCCCTGCCGGGCGGCCTCCAGAAATGGCGTTGGCCGTCGTTCAGACGAGCTGCCGCCCCAGGCGTTGATTTTTGTGAATGGCGCCAGAACTTGCGCGCACTCCCAATGCCCGTTCGCGATCGCGCTGTCGAATGGCCGCAGGTTTCCGCCATATTTCCAGGCGCCCAGTTCGCACTGTTCGGCAGGTTGCCGTTCCAGCAGAATTTTCACGCACTCGAGATGCCCGCCGGCCGCTGCCATATTCAAAGCGGTCCGGTCTTCACTTGTGCCGCCCAAGGCCAATAAATCGCTTTTTGGCGCCAAAATTCTCACCAAATCGACATCTCCATCCCGCGCCGCGTGCATCAGCGCGTTTTCACTGTGGTATCCAATATGCTCTTTCAGCAGCGCAGGCGTCAACAGCCGCTCCATGGCGGCTTTGTAGTCGATCTCGGGCCGATCGCCCTCAACGACGGTCGGTTGGGCTGGCACGGATGTGCCGGGCGGGTTCTTGTCGTTCAGGGTTGAGCTCATGGTCTTCTCGGCGTTTGGCCATCCGGCTGGTCCGCAAGCGACGTGCTGCTTGTCATCTGCGCATCATTCTGGCTGTCCGGGGCATTTAAACCCGGGCTTTTTCTCGGGGCAAAAAGTCAAATTCTTGCCGGCTTGCCGCTGTTGCTGGTCATCGCCAAAAAAGAAAAATCGTCGCCGCGCTCGAGGACCTGCTTCACGATTTCATCGACGCCGATTGATTTGCGGCGGGCGGAAAACATGTCGTTGCACAAAAGATGCGCTGCATCGATCATTTCAAGTCGCAAATCCGCGGACGGATTCCCCATTCGTTGCCCCACCGCGGCGTTGAAGTCGGCGAACACCGTTTTGTCGCCCGCCAGAGACGCCTTCATCAGCGGCCGAATCGCCACAGCGCAGCAATGCTCTTCGCTCGCGCCCGATTTCATCGCCTCGGCCGATGCGTCCGCCAGAGCATTGAGGGCCAATGTTCGCGTGATGGACAAAACGCCGAGCGCGCCCAGCACCTCGGCCGCCCTTTCGGCCGCGCGCGTCAATTTTGGCTGTTGCTTGCCGAACGCCGCGAGCTCCTTTTTCAATTTTTTTTCGTCGGCGCGACGGTTTTTCTCCACGTCGCGCTCGATCTCCTCGTCCAGGCTTAAGCGGAATCGCCAGGCGAAGGCTCCAAACAACGCCAACGGCAAGAGAACCTCCGCAGCCACCAAAGAGCCAAAAACCAGTTGGCCGCTTTTTGACAACTCTGCGCCGTTTCCCGTCTGCGACACGCGCACGCCGCCATGCAAAGCCGGCGTCAGCGCGATCATGCTGGGCGCCATCGACATCGGACGCGCCATGCCCACCGCCCCCACAAAAGCCCAAGCGGGCGCGCGCGCCAAGGCGGTCCCCGCGACGAGAGCCAAGGACGCGGCAACGCGAGCCACGGAAACACGGTTCATCGGAACTCTCCAAACGCCACAAGGAACAGGCGAATCAGGAAATCCGACCCGCCTCCTATAGGCTAGGGCGCGAGGGCCGTCGTGTCAACGCGGCAACTCCAGCTCCACACTCATCCACGATGAGCGGGAGATGGAATCTTTGTGAAATGAAGGTGATTGGCTGACACGGCGAATTGGGCTTTTGTTTTGCTGCTTTGTTCGAGCGCGCCGCGCCCTTTGTTTGCTTACCGGGAACGCCTGTGCTTTCGGCGCCCGGCGCGAGAAAGGAAATATCGCATGCGATCCATCAACGACGGCGTGGGTTCCGGCCCTGATGGCGCGGCGTCAGACGGGTTTGCGCCTCTGGCGCTCCGATCTCCGAAAGTGTCAAAGGAATCGCCCCATGCGGCTGCGCCGTTCAATTGTCCGGAAAAAAACGCGTTGGCGGCCGGGCTTCCATCCGCCTCGATCACGACAAACGAAGTCGAGGACACACGCGCGGGAGCCTGGTTTCTTCGACCTGCATCCATGGCCGTCGCTCCATTCGTGTCCAAATCGGCGGGATTGGCCCCTGCCGACTCCATTTGGGCTAGCGCCTCACGCGCGGCCCTTGCCACGGCCTGCGTGATTGCGTCATTGCCGCTGCCATAAAATGCCGGGGTTGTCCCTTCTGCCGCGCTTTGCGCGAGGCGCAGCGCTTGCAGCACCATTTCGCGATCTCCCGCGCTCAGAGCGCCTGACGAGCTCACGTTCAGGACCTGCCGAAAGCGCAGCCCAGACGCGTCCCCGCTCGCGCGAGCCGCAAAGGATCCGCGCTCCCATTGCGCGCCGCTTTCCGCCTTCTCGCCCGAGCCCCAATTGGAGCTGTCGGTCGGGTTGAAACGATCAGGTTCTTCAAGATGCTGTGATTTTTCTTTCACTGGGCGCCCCGCATGTGAATTGGCGGATTCTCCCATGAGCCCGCGATCCGATCAGAGTAAGAAGAAGGGCTCGACATGCAAGGCAAGCGGGCCATTCGGCGCTGTTTGGCCGCTGCGCGTTGGCGTAAAGAAGATCAGTGGGACGCCTTGTCAGCGGCCCCAAGTCGCTCGGGGATCGCCTATCGGCGCAAACCCCCCAGATGCCGCCAGCGTCGCGCGTTTGGCGCCTCAAGCGCGACGGATTCCTAGCCATGATGCGCCAACCCAAGCCGCGCGATGCCCACGTCATGGCCAAAATGGTCGACTTGCGCCATGCCTTGGACAGCGCGAGGAGCGCCCATTCTTTCAACCGTTCCATTTTCCGCCTCGGATACTTTTTTCTCTTTCAAAAAAACCTAAATCCGCGGCGCGCGACGCGAAGCCCTGTCATTTTTGCAGACCGCTGATTTTTCTTCTGTTTTATTTTCAGCCAGGCCCGTTTTTTCCGCAGACGTCGTTTGCGCGGCCATGTCAACGGTTGCGATTTCGGCGCGCAAAGCGGCCGCTTCAAGCCTTGCCGCCCGCTTAGGCATTTTATTTGGGTCTTGCCCGGCCAATTCAAACGCCCTCGCGCTGTGCTCTTCTGGCCAGTGCGACTCGAGCAAGTCGATGTTTTCCCACGTGCAGTCCTTGGCGAACGAGAACATCCCGCCCGGCAGCATGCCGAAGATCGCGGGGAACCCCGCCGCCTGGTTATGGGCGGCCGCGAGCAGGTTGCGCCGGGACTTTTCGGCCGCGGCTTTTCGAGCGGCTTCGCTCGCGTGAGGCCACATGTCCGCCAGGCATGGTCCGTCGCAGGCCTCGCTTAACGCCGAATTGCCCGCCTCGTCCACTTGGCCCAAATCGCACTGCCCGCTTCGCACAAGCAGCTGCGTGTTTTCCACGCGCCCGTTGTGGGCGGCCTCCATCAACGCGGTCCGGCCTTTTTTGTCGGCATGGTTGACGGCCGCGCCCGCGGCGAGCAAGGCGCTCACGAGCGCCGGCTCGCCATGCCTCGCGGCGATCGCCAAGGCCTGGACGCCGCTGTCGTCTTCCGCGGACACGTCGCTCAACGGAATCAGAAACAGGGCCGCCTCTTCGTTTTTGCAGATCACCGCGAGCCCCAACGGAGTGCGTCCGGACGCAGCTTTCGAAAACGCCCCCGTCTTTCGGTATCGAAAGCCTCGGCTTTTGGGCAATGCGCCCCGGAGCGCTTCTGGGTTTTGTCGGGCTATTTTTTCCAGCGCCGCCACGCTGTCCGGCCCGGACAAGAGCGCAATGGCTTCGACGATCGCGTTTTGGCGTCGGATGGATGGAATCAATCTGGCGGCTATGGCGCCCAGCGCCCCGAGCGAGACGTCTTCCGCGTGGGAAACGACCGAGGAAACACCGGTGGCCACGTCGTCGATCACGTCGATCAACAACGAAGAGGCCCAATCCTTGGCTTTTTCCAGCAAATTCTTCATTTTAAACCTCTTGGCTTGGCTGGATGCGATCAGATTCGCAAAACGCGGCATGGGATGCCTGGCGCGTGGGCGCCAGCCGCCTTCTTCGAGACGTGCTCGGGAATGCCCATTCTGGCCGTTTCCGGTCCTTCGTCAAGTCCAATTTCAGTTCTCAAAATAGCGGCTTCCTGACGCGCCCACGCCCTGGGCAGCTTTTCTTGCGCGGACTTTCCCGCCAACTCGAATGCCGCGAACATCGTCTCGGCTGACCAAAAACCATCGCCCAGGTCAATCATCCTCCACCAAAGCGCTCTTTGGCTTTCCAGCGCCGGCTGGGATCGCCCGGCGAAACGCATGCCGCCCACCATGACGGGGGCCCCGGGCAACCAACCGGACGCCAGCGCGGCCAGCAGCGCCAAGCACGCTTCATCGCGGCCCAGTTGGCTTGAAACGCGCAACAACGCGGCCACGGCCTCCCGGGCGCCAGCGATCATGGCTTCGGATAGAGCCGACCGCCCCGCGTGCTTCGCGTCAACGCCTGCTCCGGGGCATTTGAGCAATCGCTCAACGAGTTCGACAAAGCCGCTTTGGGCCACAACCATCAACGCGGTGAACCCGTCCTTTGTCGTGTGATTGCCATTTGCGCCGGCCGCCAACAAAGCCTCCATCATTTTGAGGCGGGATGTTTTATCCTTGAACTCGGCGCTTGTGGCAAGTGTCAGCGCCGTGCGCTCGAATGCGTCTTGCGCCTCCAGGTCGCTCAGAGGAATCAGCAAGTCCGCGCATTCCTGGTTTCCGCGCGCCACCGCGAGCATCAACGGAGTGCGCCCCACGGCCCACTGGGCGTCTTTATCCTTGGCCATTCCTCCGCGCGGCCGAGGAAATCGGGCTTTGATCAGCCGGGGATGCTTTTTCGCGATTTCCCCCAGAGCCGCGACATCGGCCGGTCCTCCCGCGATCACCGCCGCGCGAAGCAGCTCTTGTCTCAAAATCGTGGAGATTCCGACTCTGTGGCGAACAGCGCAACACACCAATTCCCATGCCGACGCGACGGCTTTGCCCGCAACGCTGGCTGCTTGGCCCAGTTTTTTGCGCGTTTGGCGTGTTTGTTCGATCGCGGCCATATCCGTCTCTCGCCCCTAAATCCGCGCGCGGCGAAGGGCGCTGAGCGCTCGCGGCGGATTTTTGTTGTTGGAATCGATGTCAATGGCTCCGTCTCGCTCCTCGCCTGTCGCGCCGACGGTCTCCGCGGCGCGGATTTCAACGCGCAAAATTTCCGCCTCTTGACGCGCCAAGGCCCGCGCCCAGGACATCGGGAGCTTTTCTCGCGCCGATTCTCCCGCCAACTCGAAGGCTGCGCGCATTGTCTCTTCAGACCAAAACGCATCCCCCAGAGCAATCATGAGCCACCAAATCTCTTTTTCCTCTTCTGACACAGGGAACCTCTGGCCAGCAGAGGTCCTGCAGAATGGCATGCCCAAAAGGAACCCGTCGCGCAATGCGGTCAACGCCACCTCGCAGGCTTGATCGCGGACTGCTTGCGTCGAGAGGCGCAGCAGCGCAGCCACGGCTCTGGCTGCTCCGGCGAGCATCGCTTCCGTCAGCGCTGAGCGCCCGTGGGTGATTGTGTTCACGGTTGCAGCCCCCGCCGCGCTCAGCAGCGCGGGCAGCTCTGTCAAATACACGTCGCCGGTCATTGTCTCTGTTTTCACTAACGCCATCAACGCCGTTTTTCCTTCTTTGTTTTGCGCGTCGACGCAGGCTCCGGCTTCCAACAGCCGAGCCACTGGGCCTCCATGCGCGCCCCATGGAGCCCAATAGGTTCGCGATGACGCGGCCACGATCAGCGCGGTGTCACCGTTGTGGCTCCTGGCTTCCAAATCACTCAACGGAATCAACGCGTCCACGCAATTGACCTGCCCGCGCCGCAAAGCAAACATCAAGGGCGTATGCCCCGCGGCGGCAAGGAGAACAGGATTCAGCCTTTTTCTCCCTTTTGGCCAAGGCAAGGGGCGATTCATGAGTTCAGGGCTTGTTTTTGCGAAATTTTCGAGATTCGCCACATCTTCTTCCAATCCTGAAATCACGGCGCCCCGAATGCGTTTTTGGAGACGAATCGTTGGGTTCGCGGCATCCCACAGGCGGCCGACGACATCGCGCGGATCCGTGAGGGCTTCAACCGCCGCGCTAGCCGCGTTCGACAACTTTTTCTTGATGCGCAGAGTTTTTGTCGTGGTCATTTTTCACTTTTTTAAATTCGCGCTGCGCGGCGCGAAGCGCTGGGCGCTTCCGGAGAGTTCGCCGACCCTGATTTTGCGCCGGCGTTCTCTCGATCCGTTCCAATCGCTCCGGGTGTGTCCGCGGCGGCGATTTCAGCGCGCAAAACAGCGGCTTCCTGGCGAGCCCAGGCCATTGGCAGCTTCTCGCCTGCCATCCCCCCCGCCATGGCGAACGCTTCCGCCCGGACGCTCTCCGAGAAAAAAGGCTCCGCCAGGTCAATCAAGCGCCACCAGATATCTCGCTGCTGGTCGGACACCATCAACGCGCCCGCGCCAAACCCCCTGTCAAAGCCCATTTTGTTCATAAAAACTCTTTCTCGCGAAAGCCAACCGGTTTTCAACGCCACAAGCAGCGTGTCGCACGCCTTGTCCGCGACACTTTGGCTGGAAACGCGCAAAAGCGCCGCGGCGCAAGGCTTTGATCCGGAAATCATCGCTTCCGTCAGAGCCGACATGCCATTGTGAATCACATTCGCGTCGCATTCTGGCATGTTGATCAGCTCCGCCACGAGCTCCGGCAACGCGGCCGCCGCCACGCTCATCAAAACCGTGCGGCCGTCGGTGTTGGCGTGATTGACATTGGCGCCTGCGGCGCTTAATGGCGCCAGAAAGCGAGCTCCGCGACTCATGGTCGCGCTGATGGTGATCGCGAGCGTGAAGGCGGTGTCGCCATTGCTGTCCTGCGCTTCCAAATCGCTCAACGGGATCAAAAAATTCAGGCTTTCCAGTTGGCCATTCAACACGGCGACCATCAGGGGAGTGCGCCCTTGCGCTTCGCGAAGGCGAGAATTGTGCTGCTGGCGGCCTCTTGGCCGCGGAAATCGAGCGGTGGCCAGGCGAGGATGCTTTTTGATTATTTTGCCTAAAATTTGAATGTCAGACGGCCGTCCGTTGATCACCGCGGCGCGCAACCGCTCTTGCCGCATCGTCATGGGAGCGAGGAACCCATTTCGAAGCGCGAAAAAAAATGGCCCCGACACCGCCCCTACTGCGCGGAAGACGGTGGCGCACGCCTTCGTCAGCATTCTTTGCGCTCTTCGCGCTTTGTCGTCAATGGGCATTTTTTTCTCCGGCCTTTTCAGACACTCAAAGTCGAGAAACGCGACGAGGCGCGCGCGGCTCTGGCTGTTGGGCTGCATCGGCGTCCCGCGCGCCCTCTTCCGCCCCTGTGGATGAGGCTGGCGGCGGCGCGTTGTGCTCGAATGCCGCCATTTCAGCGCGCAAAGCGGCCGCCTCATGGCGCGCCCACGTCATGGGCAGTTTTTCGCCCATGGGCTCTCCCGCGCAGGCCATGGCCTCGGTTCGCGCCCCTTCTGACAACAATGGCTCGATCACATCGACCAATCTCCACCACGTCGCGCGCCGCGCGTCCGTCACCATTTTCGGAGCTCCGGCAAACGTCATCCCGCTCACCGTCGTTGGCCAACTATAGATCATGCCTTGGTTCACCACTCGCAACAGCGCCCTCACGGCCTCATCCCGCACCTCTTGGCTGGACGCTTGCGCCAGCGATTCGACGCAAAGCTCTGAGCCGTTGATCATTGCTTCAAACAGAGCCGAACGCTCGCCGTGGCATTCGTTTGCGTCGCAACCCGGCGTTGTGAGCAACGCGGCCACGGTTTTTGGCAAATTGCGTTTTCCCGCTTTCATCAATGCCGTGAGTCCGTCTTTGTTTGCATGGCGCGCGTTGGCGCCCGCGGCGATCAAAGCCCTCGTCCAAACCTCCGTCATTCGATCTCCGCCCTTTGACGCCACGACCTTGCCCGCGGTGATCGTCAAAGCGGTGTCCCCGTTCTCGTCTTGAACTTCCAAATCACTCAGGGGAATCAAAAAATCCACGCATTTTTCTTGCCCGTGCAGAAGGGCGAGCATCAGCGGCGTGCGGCCGGCGGCCTGAGCCCGTTCTTGGTCGATGGAAAAATAGCTTGGGAACAATGTGTTTGCAAGCCACGGACGCTTTGTGAGGACTTCTCGAACAATCTCAATATCCTCGGGCTTGCCTGCGATCACGGCGGCGCAGAGGCGTTTTTCTCGCGCCGTTTTTCGAAAATTCAGCCCCTCGGCCCACACGGCGAAGATTCCGTCCCAGGCCATATCGACCGCGCGCGACCCAGCGTCTCGCGCCTGGGCAAGAATTTTTGCGAATTTTTGTGCTTTCCCACTCGATTCCATTGCTCGGCCCGGTTTCTGGCCACGGTTGGCCAACAACGATTTTACTGCAAAATCGACTTGTTGCGTTTGTTCTTTTTCGAGCCACTGAAGCCCTGGCAGCGGGGAAACCCGCCCGTCGCTCATCGCCGGCCCGCACCGCTCCCCACGCGCCATTCACAATCGACGGCTCATGGAGGCTCTCGGTCGCGCCATGCCCGACGAAATCTCTTTTTCGCCGGTGTCTCGGCCTATATCACGCCCCTCGTTGTCATGGGGCTCTTTCGGAAAGGGGGCTTTCGCGGCAACGGCCGAGTCGATTTCAGCGAGCAAATCCGCGGCTTCTTTCCGAATAGACGCCATGGGCATCTTTTTGCGCAAATCAGCGCCAGCGGCCTCGATCGCCTTGGCGCGTTGCGCAGCCGACAGGAAAGGCTCGATTTTGTCGATCATGGCCCATGCAACCGCGCGCCGCCGCTCAGCGACGGCCACCGCCGCCGACGCGCTCGCCACGCCATTCAATGCGGACGCGAAAGCGTCAGAATGATGAAACTTGCCCAAAGCTCGCAATGCCTCTTCGCAGGCCAAATCGTGAATTTTTTGATTGGAGGCGATCCGCAACGCGTCGACGCAAGCGGGGCTTGCCGCCTCCATCGCTTCGCTCAACGCCGATCTCGCGCCATCCCCCATGGTCAGATTCGCGTCGCAGCCGGAGGCTGCGAGAAGGGCTTTGACAATTTCCGCGGCGCCTCGCCTCGCTGCGTGCATCAAGACGGTGCGGCCGTCTTTGTTCGCGTGATTCACATTGGCGCCCGCGGCCAGCAACGCGGCGAATGGAGGCTGCCCGTCCGCGGCAAAAGAGAGCGTCAACGCGGTTTCGCCCATTTTGTCCTGAGCCTCCAGGTCGCTCAATGGAATCAAAAAATTGATGAATTCCGCTTTCCCGTTGATCACCGCGAGCATCAATGGCGTTCGGCCTTGCGCTGTGTGACGCATCGGCACCGGGCGCCGCCCTCTCCTTGCTCGCGGAAATCGAGCGCGCATGAGCTCCGGATGGGTGGCGGCGAGATCGCGCACGGCGTCCATTCCCCAAGGAGCGTTCGCAAGCATCGCTTCGCGCAGGCGCTCCATGCGGCGAATTGTTCGCGAGCGAAAGACATGCGCGATGCTCTGAGCGAGCTCCTCGACAAGGACTGCCGCGAGCCGGCCCGGGAATGACACCGCGGAGCGCAGCGTTCGCGCAACTTTATTGCCCCCGTTTATTGCGCCCATTTCACAGCCTCGCGAACGCGGACGGTGATGCCGGCGTCGAATCTTTGTTTTTCTCCTTGGCCTTGATGCCCGAAATGGCGCTGGGTGTTTGAGTCAAGTTTTTGTTTTTTTCTCTGGGCTTCATTTTTGGCACAAACTGCGTCAAATTTGTTTCGGAAATGTCTTTTTCTGACGCATAAAGCTCAAAATCCGGCGCCTTGTCGAATTTCAACCCCAAAAGGGATTGTTCGTCGCGCAGGGCAGAAAAGAAGCCGCCCCATGCCTCGCGAATATGATTCCGCTCATTTGCCCGCGGATACAATCCGCCACTGTTCGGCCCTGCCCCGCTCAGAAACGCCATCGTTTGATCGCTTGTTTTGCCGTGAATCACCGCTTCAAAGCTGCGCGCCCAAAGTTCCTCTGCGGATGCCGCGTATTCTTGTTTCATGCGTCGATCCACAAGCGTCGCAAAATAAACAAAAGCGCTATTTTCCAATGGCCGTTTTTCTTGAAAGTGGTCGTATTGCCATTTTGCGAGCTCTTTTTCGCTCAGCGCTATCTGTAAATAGGTGTTCGTTTGCGAATTGAATCGACGGCCGTGCCACGCATTGATGCGCTCCTCCGTATCGGCCGCGTCTTTTTTTGAGAAAAACTCGCCAAACAGTGATCTGAATTCAGCGCGGGCAGTGTCTTTTTCTCCTGGAAGCAGCCGTGGAGACAAAAAGATATCAAAAATGCCCTTTTCCACCCGGTCAATCGCCGCCGCGATAAAACTCAGCGGCAAACCACTTGGTTGGACGTCCCCGGCATCCTCCGCGTAAGCGGCGATATCGTTGCTTGGCGCCCCCGGTCTTTTCTGCGCATAGGGCGTGGCTCCTTTTTGCATGGCGTGCGTCAAGGCGTCAAAAGCTTTCCCAATCCGAGGGCTCGCAGCGTGAACCCAAGACGAATCGGCTCTTGAAATATGCATCGTTTGGCGAGCGGCTTTGTCCGAGAGCAACCGTTGCGCCAAACACGCGTCGAGGCCGTGCAACCACTCGTGGGCCCACGCGCCCCATCCGGATTTCGCGGAGCAGCACACAAAATGCTTGCTCCGGCTGTGAAATGCTGAGCCGTGCCCCAGAAAAGGACTTCCCAGAGCCAAATTCACGCCATCGAGACCAATTTCTCTCTCCGCCAAACCCGTCGCTTGAGCAAGCGTCTCGCATGCTTGCGAAAATCGCTCAATCACGAGCCACGCCTCTTCGGGCTCGTGGAAGCCACACAAACGCACGACGCCGAAACCAAAGCGACGCGCAAAAACGCCCAATTTTTCTTCGAGGCGTTCCGATTCAAGGGTGCCCGACGGGGTGTCGGCGCCGATGGGCCGGGGATTTTCAAAATTGGCGGTTTCTGGCAACCGCCAGGCAAACAATCGAGCTTCTGCCAACAGCGCCTCCCAAGATCCAGCGGTCCGACCCACAGCGTCTTGGGGCGCATCCGCCGTCGCGCCTTCCATCGAGGCGCCGGCCAAATACATTTTCAGCTTGTAGGGATGCATTTCGTCGCCGGTTAGCGCGACGACATTTCTCGCGTCGACATCGCGCTCCTGCGCGTGCAACGCTCTTTTGCGGTCTTCGCGCGTGAGATATGGAATGGGCGTCTTGGCGGGAGTCAGAGGCGAGTCGCCGGCTGACAACGGTTCTTGAATGGACTCGACGGATCGCGGTTTTTCGCTTGCGGCCATCAGCGCGTCCGCCACGGCTTCGCGCGCAAGATCCGGCCGAGTCCAGTCGGCTGCGCCCAATGCGGCCTGGGCTGCGGCAAACCCGCCCAAAACCGTTTGCAGAGGCCAGACTCCTGAATTTGAGCTCGGCTCTTTATTCGGAACTCCGACAGCAATGCTGCCCAAAAACGGACGCACCTCAAAAAGCATCGCCCATCCTTGCGCCGGCGTCAAACCGCGACGCCGACATTCAGCGACGAACCCGTCTGGCGTGGATGGCAATGCAGGGAATCTTGTAGGCGACAATGACATGGCGATAATTCTTATTGGAGGAAGCCTCCGAAACCGGCTTTAAGCTGCGAGGGAGGTTGTTCGTTGCTGCCCTTATCCTATCACCCTTGTCGTTTTGACGCAAAATTCTGTGATTTCCCGTTTTGAGCCGGCTGTGAGCGTAGAGCCGGCATATTGCGCCGCAAGGGCTTTTCCGCCGTCTCCACCAAAATCACAGTCGTCCGGACCTCACGATTTGCGTGGCAAGGGGGTCCCCTTCTGCAATTTTTATCGCGGCCTTTATTTCTTGCGCCTCGCGACGCGACGCAAACAATCCGTTGCCAAACAATGCGTTCAGTGTCGCGGGGTCTCCGAAGGAAATGCGCTTGGCGCGGTCGTTTGTTTCGCTCAGAAAAGCCGTCATCCCCTCCACGCCTTTTTGCTCCATCAATTCTTGAAGCGCCAGAATCGGGCAATCGAGGGCGTGGCCCAGCGCTAGGGCTATTTTTCTCCCCCACGTCAACGCCTGATCCAGGGTCATCTTTTCGCCCGTTGTTTCCGGCGCCACAATTTTCACCAGCGGCGACATCGCCGGCCCATGCGCGTTCCAGGCGTGAATGACTTGCGCGTTCAACGCAAAGCCTCCCGCCCATAATGGCAGAAGCGAGGCCTCGCGAATCCCGCCGCCCGCCGCCCCTTGCGTCGCCGCGCTGACCGCGGACAAAACGCCGGAAACGACGGCTTCTCGCAACTCCGCGGACACCGTTTCGCTTTCTGGCGAGGGAACCAGCCCGAGAAAGGCGTGATTCACGCAGCCGATGGGATGCATGTCCGCCGTGTCCTGATACCACTTTTGAGGAAAACCAAAGCTGATTCGAACAAAATCCGTCATTTTAGGTCGTGTGAACATATTCCTTTTTTCTCTGTCAGCCAGCAGGCCCCTTGACAGCCGGCGCTGGCCCAGGCACATTGGCCAAACCGATTTCTATCGCTTGCCTTGACTCTTCATCCATGAGCCTTCTGCCCTCCATCATTCGCGCGTTTGGCGTCCACGAGTCTGACCCGGCGTTCTGCCGGTCGGTCGACGCGATGGCGTTGCAAGGGAAGAACCTGCGCAACATGGCGCTGTATGTCATCCGCCAATTTTGGTTTGGCCTGCTGGCCGACGGCTCCCCAAGGCCCGCGCCCCTGGCGCCAGAAGAAGGCGGCGAAAAAGGAAAAAAGGGCAAAAAATCAAAGGCCGCGCGCAATGCCGCCGCCCAGATTGACATGGCCGCGTGGGCCGAGCTCGCCAACGCCCAAATCCGCCCGATCAACGCAATGCGCCAGGACAAGCTGGTCGAAAAGCATTTTGCTTTAGTCCCCGAAGTCGAGGGCCCCCCCTCCGAAATTGGCGGCGAGCAAAACCATCAAGCTGTTCTTTGACCCGGATCCGAAAAAACGAGCCAAGCGCGACGCCATCCTGGACATGACGCTTCTGGGGTCTTTGATCCGCAACCGCCCCGACGAGGGCGGATTCGTGGTCTACAAGGCGTTGCCCGGCGTGGTCGCGAGCGAAATCTTGCAACGCGCGATCAAGGACTTCGAAGTCCACAAAAAAGGGCTCAAGGCCTATTACAAAAACCCGAAGAAATTCACGGGCAAGCCGCGGCCGCCGAGCTTCAAAGACAAACATGGCCGATCGACCCTTGTTTTCACCGGCAACGGCTTGGGATTGGACAAAGGGGGATTGCCGCCCGCGGACGAGCCCGACTTCAAATTGGCCTTCCCCGCCTTGAAAACCCGCGCGGGCGTCGATCGGACCGTCCACGCCGATTACGCCAAAACGGCGGCGCTCACGGCCGCCGACATGGCCGCGTTCTCCGCTTACGACCTGCAAGGGCGCTTCGACCGGATCAAGGCCTCCAACAAAGCGCCGGCCGAAGCCGGCCTGTGTGAAATCCGCCTGGTCTCACAGCGCGACAAGCGCGTGAAGGTCGAGTTCGTCGTGAAGTGGCGCAAGGCCTTCCCCAAGGGAAGCGTCGGCGAAAAAGCCTACCGGCATTTGGAGTCGATTGACCCGAAGATGGCCTCCTCGCGCCACGAAGGCGAAATCCTCAAAATGCTCGCGGCGATGAAGGCCGCGGACCTGCCGATCATGGCCGGGTCTGACCCGGGCGTGAACAATTTGATCTCCGTCGCCGTCAACGACGGCCAGGACGCCATGGTCATCTCGCCCGAGCGCCTGGTCCGCCGCTTGAAGGTCTTTGACGACCGGATCGACGCCCTCAAAAGCGAATTGACCACGCCTGAGCTGCGCGAGCTCCAGCGCCGGCGCGACGAGGCGCAAAAAGCCCGGCGCGCCGCCAAGGCCGCGCTTGAAGCCGAGCAGGCCTCGGCGCTTGCCCAGGAAGAGGAAAAAAATCCGCAAGCGACGGAGAAGGCCGAGGCCGCGAAGAAAGCCTCCAAGGGCCAGGGAAAATCCAAGAAAGCCAAAACCGCGGCGGCGAGCGCGGCGGCCGATTTCGACGAAATCGATTTTGAAGCCTGGGCGGATTTGAACGACTCGGAGATCGCGCGGTTGGAGGCCGAGGAGGCCCTCGCCGCGGGCCAAGACTCGACGCACGCTCTGAGCCCCGCCGAATTCACGGCTTTCAAGAAAGGCTTGGCGGCGATCCATCAGGATTCGCGGCTGATCGAGCTCCTGGCGCGGCGCGAGGCGATGGTCGACGACTTTTTCCACAAGGCGAGCCGCGGCGTCATCCGCGAGTTGACCGCCCGCAAAGTCGAGTTGTTCGTGCTGGGCCACAACCCGTTGTGGAAAAATCAAACCAACATGGGCGTGGAGCAAAACAAGCGGTTCTGCGGCTTGGCGCACACGAAGCTCTTCCACATGTTGAAGTATAAGGGGCTCGCCGCCGGCATTTTGGTGGTCGAGGTCGAAGAAAGCTACACCAGCCAGACCAGCTTTGTCTTGAACGAGCCGTTGCGCAAGCATTTCTCGCTCATGACCCGCGAAGAGCGGACGGCCGCGTTGGCCGCCAAGAAAGCAAGGCAATCGCAGCAAACGCAGCAAACGGCGGCGCAAGCCGCCCCCGACGCGACGCCCGACGGCGCCGCCCGCGCAGACTCCAGCCCAGAGACGCCGACCACAGGGGCCAATCCCCCGGCGCGCGGGAAGACCGGAGAGCGGGCGACGGCCAAGGCGGCTCATGGGACCACGCGCGGAACAGGAAACGACCGCCACAAACTCACGTCTCCGGGCGCGAAAGCCGAATGGCTTGTCGTGCACGCGGACGTGAACGGCGCGTTCAACATCCTTCGCAAAGCGTGCCCGGCGTTCCAATGCCATGAAAAATTGTCATTGAGATATCAGTTGTGGTGGGTGAGCCCGAAGACGGGCTTGTCCCCGATGAATTTGCGGCGCGAGAAACGGGCTTCCTGAGGGAAGCGGACGCGACCAATCCATCTTTTTGATTCAGGGCCTGGGCGGGCCTGGAGATCGTAGTGGACCCCGCAAGGGAATATGTTCACACCGCCTAGAAACTCCATGTCCCTGTTTCTCTGCTGGCTTGCGTGGATGTCAACGAGCGCGCGTCACAGCGTTCTTGGCGACCTTTTCGAGCCATTCGCAGACGGCGACGCGCAATTCGCGCCCGCTGGCGCGGATTCGATTTCCTGAGCCAATTCGCGCGCCTCTTTCCACGCTCTCATTTTCGGCAACGCCTGCCGTCTGGCCTTGGACAGCACGTCATCCAGCCGATGCGCGCTCATCCATGGCGCCATCTCATCGAGCGCGCCCCATGCAAGTTGGTCCCATGCGTGCTGGACGGCATCTCGGCCCTCTGCGTCGAGGATGGACATGTTGGACAGAGGAGCCAACAACCGGATGAACACGGCGTTTCCCTCGCTCGCTGCGATCATCAAGGCCGTTCGGCCAAATTTGTTTTTCGCGTCGATGTCGGAGCAATCGAGCAATTCGCGCAGGCAATCAGCGCCGTCTATAGAGTCGCTGTCCGCCCATTTCCGGCTTCTCAGCGCCTTCATCAATGGAGTGTGTCCGTGTTGGTCGGCATTCTTCGCCAAATGCGCCAAACCCTGTTTTTTCAGGAATCGAATTGGATCGGCCGTGCTTGCGCGGCTTGCGCAGTTCATGGCGTTGTCGCCCGCGTTGTCTCTCTCTTCCAAATTTGACAGGGGCAGGAGCAATCTCATGCATTCGACGCTTCCGCCTTGGGCCGCATGCAGCCACGCTGAGCGACCGCTGGAGTCGAGGTCTTTCGCGTTGAATTTTTCCAGCAGCAGCTCCACGAGATCGGCCCTGCCGTGCCTTGCGGCGATCGCCACCGGCGCGAGCCCTGTGCGTGTGGCTGTCTCCGCGCTGGCGCCCGCCATGGCGCGCCTGACGTCATCGAGGGAAATCTCATGCGCGCGCGCATTCAACAATCGACAAAGCGCCTGGCCGGCAAGGATTTCGTCCGCGGGCAGGTCCGACCATCGCGTCGCAGCGGCGAATGGCGCCGACGCACGCTCAACGCCCATGGCGTTCAGGATTCTTGTCGGCAAAGGCTTCTCGCTCATAGCGCGGCCTTTCTTGGCTTTTTCGTCGTCGAGGGCTGCGCCACGGCATTCGGCGAAATGGGCTCCGGGCCCTTCCCCGCTCCGCGAACGGCGTTGGCCGGCGAAACGCCGCGCGCCAAAGGCAGGAAATCGAGCCGGACGCGAATTTTCTCCCGCAAGCTCTCTTCGATCGGCAAATCGGCCAACAGCGCGGGCCAAGCGTCCTGAATTTGCTCGACGGCCCGCTTCACCTCTTTGGCCACGGCCTTGGGGGCGAAGCCCGCCGCTTGCGCCACGCGCGTGAAGTCCTCGGCCGTCATCTGCTGGAACATGGCCTCGACCTTTTCGTTCAAGGCGTATCGCCCGTCTCCCAGGTAAGCGATGATGGGCACCATGTCATACGCGGGGGACAGGCGCGGCAAGCGACCGTCCGGGTAAATGAAGGAAAAATTCTTCAAATGCGCGTCAGTGTTGCCCATGAGGACATTGGCGACTTGGCGGCGAATGAACTCCTGCGCGTCGGCGAATCGATCCGGCGAGTATTGGCGCAGGGCGCGCAGCCCCATGACGAACGCCTCTTCCTTGGCGTATTTCTCCGCGGGCCGGCGGCCCGTGAGCTGCGCCCAATCCTCCATGTGCACCGCAGGGCGCCCTTGCGGCCTATCGAACCGCTCGATGGCCAGGAACCGCCCTCCCGGGCAGAGCGCCGCGGCGTTCGAGACGTCCAGCCGGCTCGCGTCCTCCATCCAGAACTTGGGCGTCTGCACGCCCGCGGCTTGCGCGAGGCGCATGCCCGCGAATTCGATCTCCACCACGTCCATCCGCTCCACCGAGGGGAGCTTCGCGATGATTTCAACGCCTCGCGCGTCTCGGGCTTTCAGCGTGTAGCGGCGCGAATCCGGGTCCATCGACATCGCGAGCTTCATTTGTTGGCCCGCAAGGCTGAAGCCCGTTTCCATCGGCGCGTCAATTGACGCGAAATGCGGCAAATAGGCGGCTGGGTCCGAATTCGGCCGTCCGCTTCGCGCCCTCAACCCCGCCGCATGCGCCTGCATGGACGCGCTTTGCGCCCCCAACTGCTCCTCTCGGGAGGGCCGCGCGCTCACGGCGCCCGGCAAGGAATGCCCGGTCGCGGCCAATAAATCGAACTGCTGATCCGTTCCCACGCCCCTTTCTCGCGCCAAAAGCGTCCTCAACGCGCCCTCGGGCAGCAAATTCTCAAAAAAGGCGGGCAAGCGCCCCACCGCGCGCGTCCACTGAGTGCCGGGCTCTGTGAAAACGCGTCGAGTGATCGTGTCGCCTTGCGCCGGGTCCAGGCTATTCATCGACAAGGACAGGGTTGGGCGCATTGGGTTGTCCAGGTATTCCGGCTCGCCCAAAAATTGGATCACGTCGCCTGCGCGCGAAAGCCTTCCGACCAGGATGTCGCCCAAATAAACATCCAGAAATTGGATATCCGAGGCGCCGGCCGAATGGGCGCTTGCGCGCCCAGCCGGATCCGATGCCAATTTTTGGCTTTTTTTGCCCTTGACGGGGTTTTCTTCATGGCCAGGGTTTCGCGTCGTGTCCATCAGGCCGCCTTTTTAGCGTTTTCCGCCCAATCGCGCAGGCCCGCGGCCGCTTCTTGCGACAATTCGCCCAGCGTTTGCTCCAAAGCCGACGGCGTCTGCCGGACTTCCCGCAGAGAGCCCTGGGTTTCGAGGATTTGGCGAACAAACGGCGCCAAATGCTTGGGCACCACGAAGATTTCCTGGTCCAAAGCGTCGGCCAACGCCTCCACGGTGCTCAAACGCGCGTCTGGAGCGGTTTTTTCACGCAGGAGCAACGACAAGCGCGACGACGGCACGCCGGTGCGGCGCTCCAACTCGCCCAGCGTCATGCCGGCGTCAAGCCGCGCGCGGGACAAAGAAGACAAGGAATCGGACATGGGCCACCTCGATGCAATTCGCGAACATGGGCGGGCGATTTATCTTAAACAATAAATATCGTCCTTTATTTATTGTAAAATATAACAAAGGCTTTGAAAAAGCAAGTTTTTTCTGATTTGACCTCCTCTTTCCTGTGAGCTGAGGCCTGCAAACCCGGTCGCCCGCCCCTTGCGCATGCCCGCCAACCCGCCGCCAAACGGGCTCTGGGCTTCTGTGGCGCAAGCGCGGGTGGCTGGCGAAACGACTTTTCGCGGCCTCTCGGTCACAACCGCGCGGCTCGTTTCGTGTTTTGAGCCTGCTTCTCCGCGCGCCCCGCGATCGCCTCTTCAACGGCCTTCGCGCCGATTGCCTCGCGCAAAGCGCGAGCCTCCAGCTTTGCGGCCCAGGCCGGCATTTTCTCGGCGGATCGGCCGCAATGCTCAAAAGCCTCCTCGCCATCGGCCGGAGACACGCAAGACGCAAGCTGGTCCACAAAGCTCCAAGCCTCCATTTGCGCGTCATGCGAGGTCAAACCGGTCATGCCTTGAGTGCGCGCGTTCACAAGCGCGATGCGAAAGGCTCTTTTTCGGGTGATTTCGTTTGCTCGCGGCAGCAGCGCGTTCGCCAAGGCGTGGTTGCTGGCGGCAAGCGCCAAGGAGAGCGCGCCATCTCCCGATGAATTCGCCTGATTCACATCGCAACGCGCGGCCAACAACGCTTCGTGGCGTTCGTCAAAACCTTGGTTGGCGATCAACATGAGAGCGGTGTCGCCGTTTTTGTTGACAGCGTGCGCGTCGCTCAACGGAAACACCCGATTGAACAATTCGATGTTTCCCCCTTGCGCCGCGATCATCAACGCATTGACGCCATACGCGTTTTGTTGTTTCACGTCGCTCAGGGGAATCAGCGCATTCACGCAGTCAAGGTCGCATTGCCCAATGGCCTCGTGCAATGGAACACCGCGCCACGAGATGTTTCCTGCGCGGTCATAAACCGCCGCGCCTCGGAAAGCGGCAGGCCCCATCATCGCCGAAGCGCGCTCGGCCACTTCTTTGAGCAGCTCGGGCGCTTGAGACCACACGGCGGCGTTCAATTCCTCCTGGATTCGTTTGTGCGCGTCCGGAACACGCGGACGCGCTGGCGCACCCTCCCTCGACACGGCTCCATGCAGCCGTTGGAGCAGTCCCGACACGACAGACATGACGGCCTTTCTCACGGCCAAAACCGTTTTCCCTGCCCAATCGTTTCGTGTCAATCTCATTGTCTTTCCCATGTTCGCAATGCCCAGCATGAAGGCCTTCATTTTATCGCGTTTTTTACCAAATAGTCATTTCTGTCGCGCATGGGACGAATTGCGTTGTTTTGGCCGCAAAACGGCAACAGGCAAACGATGGCGGAGCATCATGTTGTTCTCAAAATCCCTCCGAATCGCCAAAACAGGAGTAAACTTTCAGTTGATTTGGCGCTCCGCGCCCCCCCGCAATCCAACAGGCCTTCTCGCAGAGGCCTCAAAGCCCAACCATGCCCAACCCTGTTTCTCCCCTCGCCCCTCGCCACGCCGGCGGTCGCTCTTCTTCAAAGGGCGACATCGCTGGGCACCAAGCGCGCGAGTTGGCCCGCAAGAGCCAGGAAGAGGCCGATTGGTTGGCCAGCGTCGGCCTTCGCGCCCAGGATTCCGCCCACCACCTCATGCGTCGATTGGCCAACGGCCCGCGCGAGCGCGTCGCCGCCCTCAAATCTCTGACTCGATTTCATTCTCTGAGCGAATCTTTGCGCAAGCCCATCACAGGGCACTGGGATCGGGCCGTGTGGAGCGATCCGAAGTCCTTCGCGCGCCTGGACGCCGAAGCGTTATGCGCGATTGGCGCGGCCGGCGCCGAGTGGGGACAAATGCCGGGCGGGCGCACGGCTGTTTTTCGGCGCTTGAAAACCGCTCTGATAGAACGCGACATCGACGCGATGGAGGCGCTGACGGGCTTTTGGGGTTCGTCAAGCGCATTGAACGCCGCAGAGGCTCGAATGCTTCGCCAGGCAGCGGAGCAATCGGGGGAGTCGGAGCGCCTGGCTCTTTGGCTTCCGGGCGCTTATGGATGCGAACGCCCCGAGGCCATTTTTGAAGACGATGGCGCAAAGGGCCTTCTCGGCCAATTTTCCCGATCGCTGCCTTGGGCGGACGCGTTGGGACCGCGCTCCGACGCGTGTTTCCAGCCGCAAACGGCGCAAGACGTGGCAGAGTCCAAATCCAGAGCTTCCGGTTTGCGAACGGCTTGGTCGGCCGACTGGGCCGGCGAACGGCCCAGCAAGGCGACCTTGCAGTGGGGGCTTTGGGCTTTTGAGAACGATCGTTCTGGGCTTTGGGCACTTTGGGCCAGCGTCGCCAAGGAGGCGATAGAGGCGGCCGGGCTGCCGCCTGACGGCGAGCGCGACAAAATGGAGCGCGGCGACGAAACCCTCCTCGAAGGCCTGCTGGCTGTCGCCTTGAGGGATCGAGATGTGTTTGGCTGGATCGAGCTCGCGAAAATGGGAGTCGCCAGCGAACTGCGCATGAAAATGGCTCACGCCAGCCCGATCGCGACGAAATCGCAGCCTTTCATGATGATTATCGACGAATATCCCTACTACTTTGGAAACGCGCGGCCGTTTCGTTTTTGGGGCCAGGACCGCATTCGCCCGCTATGGGCGCAGTCATCCAAGGACACCGCTGCGGCCTTGTTGTTGCCGGGGCCTATTCTCGCGCCCAAAATCAATCGCGCCCAAGCCGCCTGGGCCGATCATCAGCGGCGAAAATCACTCCCCGTCCTTTCTGGGTCTCCGGAAGCCACCGAACGCGACGACCAACGTCTCTTGGCCGCCATGCAGGCCGCGCTCAATCTTGGCGGAGCATGGGCGGCCCTGGCCGAAAAAGCCCAACTTCAACTCGCGTTGGACACCGCGCCGACCGCCGCCGAATGCGAAGACACGGCTGGCCCGTTTCCTGACAACCGGTCGCCGACCTCCACGCGGATTGCCTCTCGCCGAATTTGACGCCGCGGCGATCGCGCGGGGCACCCTGCCCTGCCAACCCGAATGGCAATGGCGGCCTACGCCAGTCGCCTCGTCGGTGTTGCGTTCGCGCACAAACGCGCCGGGGCAGCCACAACTGGGCGCCGCTCGCGCCATGGCGGCGGTATAATAATGGTTGTGTAGCTGGAGAGGAAAAGCCGCAACTTGGCTCCCCGGGCCCTCCCGAATCACGTTCAAAGAATTTCTGCCATGACGCATTCCGCCACCGTTGACGCGCCGCCGAACTGGCGAGACGAAGCTGTCCGCAAGGCCGCTCGCTGGACGACCGGTGTTCGGCAATTTGTGAAAACCTACCCGGAGCCGCGATCCACCGAAGACGCCGCCTGGGGCCCGTGGACCCCGGAAGAGGCGCTCGTGGCCCTTGCGTCGTCGCCCCAGTCGCAAGGCGCGCCGCGGGGCTGGGGATTGAGCTGGGGCGCCCAGACGGCGCTTCGGGTCATGGAGGCGAAAGCGCACGAGAGCCCCGAAACGTTCGATGAACTTGTGTGGGCGCTTGGGGCGGAAAACAGCCTGGCGTGGCCCATGGCTCTCGCTCGCATGGATGGCGAAAAGCACGCTCCAAAGCGCTGGCGGGTTGAGCCAGGCGTTTCTCCGCGCCTCGCGAGCGAGCGCTGGCACGCGGGCGCGGAAAGGACTCTTTTCGAACGCCCCAACCTTCCGCTTTCCGAGTGGGTGTCTTCTTGGTGGCCGCAGCTGCGCGGCTCTTTTGATTGGACGCCCGAAGCGTGCGCCCGCGTTTTGTGGACATGGACGAACGCTGGCGGCGGTTTTTCCATGCGCCGGCATGACAGCGCGGCGCCTGTCTACTCCATGCTTGCTCGCGCTCTTTGCGAATCCGAGCCGCAGGCCATCCACAAGTTCATCGCTCTTTTTGACGCTGGCGCCCCCACCGACGAGAAATCGGATGGCGTGGCCATCATGGCCGCCCATAAAGCCGCGGCGCGCCAGGATGGCTTTGATGCGCTCAAACGCCTGGCCGCAGCAGGCGTTCCGCTCACCAGCGTGATCTCCAAAAATCAGCCACTCAGTTATCCGCTGCTCGCGTCCGTTGACGGCGATCCGCGCAGCCTTTTGTTCATCGCGGAAACAGTGTCGAAAAGAAAAGGGCTCAAAGCTGTCGCTTGGGCGACGAAAACTCTCGAAAGAAGCCCTCACACCGGACAAGTGGGCCTTTCTAATGCACTGGCCGCTCTGGAAAAAGCCGCGGAGCAGGCCGCGCGCCAAGAATCCGAAGTGCTCGCCGCCGTGGCCAAGAAGGCCTCGAAATCGGCCACGTCCGACATCGATGACGCACAGACGCAAATGGCGCAAATTCGACGTCTTTGAGCCAGCGGCCTGTCCAGCACGAGAACGAGGCGCCCAACGACTTGCCAAAGCAACGCTTGGCGAACGGCATTGCCTCGGGTGCCCGCAGCGCTGATTCGGCAAGTCCTGCCAAGGCCCTCCGGCCCGCGCCATCCACAGAACCGCGCGGAGAAACAGGCGATTGTCTCCTGAGGGCCGGCCAGGGCCTTTGGCCAATCGATTAAGGGGCCCGCGACGCTCCATTGGGCGTCGCTCAGGCCATGCCGAAGACATGAATCATGGGTTGGTGGGGCACGCACAGGTTTTCTCCAATGGCTTGGCTTGGGGATTTTAAGGAAAAAAATGGCGTTCTGCGGCAAAACGGCAAAAATACTTGACACGGCCACGTCCGCCGCGATGCCCTTGGGCACCCTTTCCGCAAAGGCTCTCCGCCTCCATGTCCCTCTCCCCAAACACCGCCGCGTGCTCGCGACCATTGTGTCGGAGCCGGCCTTTCGCCGAGCGGCGAGCGCGTTGGGGTTGCAGGCGAAGAACCTCAAAAACTGGGCTATTTACATCATTCGCCACGCCCTGTTCGCGTTGAAAGCGGGCGGGACGCTGAAGCCCGACGCCACGCCCGAGCAAGTCTGTCTGATCTCGATCGCGAACCAAGTGGTCCAGGACACCAACGCCATGCGCAAGGCCTGCCCGGCGTTCGAGTGGCGCAAAGGGCCGTCCATGGGGGTCAAGACTCACTGGGCGAGCCCGAAGGACGGGCTCGCGGCGATGAATTTGGGGCACGATAAACGGGCCTCAGAGGCCCGCGCGACCAACCGAATTTAAGCGGGGAGTGGCGTCCCATATGTGGACCTAATATGTTCACAGAGCCTATGTCTTTGGGCCTTTTTTTGCTTCTTTTTTAGAGGCCGAGGCTGCCTTTGGCTTGTGTGTTTCCTCGCGAAACGTTTCGAGCCGACCCGGCTTTTTCGTCAGCGTGATCCGCTTGTCCCCACTCACGGTGTCGGCGGAAAAGACAATCACATCGCCCGGACCCGGAGGATTCGCCTCTTTCAGCCGGCGCACCTCTTCGAGGAATTCACGCAACTGTTGATCGCTGGGGTCGCCGTTTAGCCTTTCTTCGGGGGCAATCGTTTTCTTGTCCATGGATTTGTTTCCTTTTTAGTTTGACGCAACAGTCTTTATTCTCCGGCCTTCCCCTCCGAGAGTCAAGGCCAGCCACAACAGGCTCGCCCCATGGAATGTTGTCAATGCTTGGTTGAGCGCGCTTGCGGGCGCGCGGCGTTTGCGCCACAACATCGCATTCAGCCCTTGTTCCGGCGATCGTTCTGCGGGAGAATGGATTCATCGGTTGGCCGTGAACGCGCGGACGAGGTTGGACTCTTTTGGGCCCTCTCTCGAACACCCTGTCAGCCTGAGCGACATCCTTGCAATTCTTGCTTTTTCATCTCGGAGCCTCCCCATGAAGATCAAAATCCCAACCCCGCAGCCGACCCTCTGGCCGAGCACCAAGGCGGGCGTTCTCGAGGTCGCCGCCTCCTGGATGAAGCCGGATCGCGTGGCGCTCAATGACGCCGCCTTCGCGAAAATCGAAGCGGGCTCAATCAAGGCTCCGGAAAGCACCAATCTGACAATCGCGCCGCCAACCGGCGAGTTGCCGGTTGAAAGCCTCACGCAGGCTATCGAATACAGCATTGCGATGAATTCCATCAACTACATGTTCTGGTCGCTCAACGAAGATGGGAAATTCATCCGCTACGAAAAAGATGGCGCGGTCGGCGCCAACGCCATGACGAAGGCTTTTTCGGACGCGTGGCACGACTCGTTCAGCGGGATAAACTTGGCGCGCGATGGCATCCCTTTGGACGCGCAGCACATTGAAGAAATTTTTGGCGATATTCCCGATCCGGAAGGCCGCGCCCGCGTCCTCAACGAAATTCTTGTCGGGCCCAAGCTTGGCGCGATCGCGCAAGAGCTTGCGCAAACGGCCATCGATGGCGGAGCCTTTGACGTGCAGGCCGCGGCTCGGCTCGCCCAAGCCTTTCCTGGCGCTTACGGCGACGCCGTGTTGAAGAAGTCGCAGCTGGCCGTCAGCGCCATGTGGCGCAACGCGATGGACCTTGGCGTCGCGCGCGAGTGCGAGCTCACGGCCTTCGCCGATTATCAAATCCCGAATGTCTTGCGAGCCCTGGGACTGCTCGACTACGCCTCGGATCTGGCCGAAACCATCGACGCGCAGCGCCTGATCGCTCCGGAGTCGGTCGACGAACGCGCCCTGCGCGCGGCGTCCATCCTCGCGGTGGAGCGCCTGGCCCAGGAGCATGGCGTGAACGTGGCGGATGTCGATTACTGGCTCTGGACCAAGCGAAAAGAGCCGAAAACGCCGTTTCACCTGACCGAAACGACTTTGTATTGACGGCAGCCTGATTGTCTTTTCAGCAAACAAAAAAGGCCTCTTTCCCAAGCGGCCTTTTTTTGCGCCCGCCTCCGCGACCAGTTCAGGATAGGTTTTTGTGAACGGTCGTGGTCATTGAGATTGGGGCGCAGGACTCAAAAGCGAGAAACGAACAACAAAAATGCTCAGCGCGCGATCTCGCCCTGAGCAACCCATTCGACGCGGCCGCTTTTCAGCTTCCCGTCCGAGCCGATCACCTGCGTTCTCACGCACCGGATCGTTTTTCCTTGCTCGACGTCAATCGCCCCTTCCGATGACGCGCCCTTGCCGGGCAACACGCACAGGTCGCCCTTGGCCACCGCGACCTCCATGCTCACCGGCTCGACGGAAAACGTTCCGACGGATTCCGTCGCGAACGCCGCGGTTGACGCGGATGCGCACGCCACCAAAATCACCAAAGCCCATTTCTTCATTTCAGCCTCTTTAAAAAAACAACAAACACACCCGCGGTTGCTCTGGGTGAACTTGAAACCCGGACACTTGAAACCCGGACATTTCGATCCATCTCGTGAATATAGCAGCCTTTCGGCGAAGGGTTCTTTTTTTTCTTCTTTCCCTCTCGCCCTCATCTTCGGCCGTATATCCGCCCCTAGCGCCCGGGCGACACGCAAACGCCCACCCCGTCGCCGCCCAGCTTTGCCGCGCGCACGCTCAAAGGCGCGAGGCCTTTCTCGCCACGACATTTTTCGGCGCAGGAATCCCCTCTTTCGCCCGCTTGCGATCCGTGGCTTGATTTTCCTTCTCCACCTTGGCGATTTCTCCGCGCATTTGCGCGGCGTCGATTTCCGCCAGCGTTTCGCGCACGATTTGCCGAGCCGTCTCCGGTGTCTTGTCGTGAACCATTCCCGCCGTGTTCATGGCCGCAGAGTCCAAGACCTCCATGGACCACGCTCCGTCAAACCCCGCCATCGCCCGCCACAGCTCTTTCAGCTCACGGGCTTCTTCGGCATTCTTTTTCTGGTAAGAGGAGCTTTGCCGCGACATCCCCGCCAACCGCTGAGCGAACGCCGCCGTCTCTTCTCGCGCGATTTTCACGGCTTCTGGCGTTTTGAGCGCCAGAAACACCATCATCATTCGCCGTTCCATGGGCGTGCGGCTCCCCGTGTGCGTCCTAATCAACGCCAAATTGGCGAACTCTCGGGCCGAATCGCGCTCTTTCGCATGCTCGACGATTCGATCCAACCCCAGCGTGTCCAAAAACCACCAACACTTTTCCGCGAACTCAGCGCTCGCGCTCACGCCCTTTTCCGGGGCGAGGGAATTGAGCGCGATTCGCCCAATTTCCAAACGGCCAGCCGTGTCCGCCCGACGGATGAGCAAGCGAGCTTGGTTTTTGCTCGCGCACCGAATGAAAATCTGCGCGGCTTCGTTGTTGGGCTGCGCCATGTCCCCCATCAACGGGAAACGCAGTCGCAGCAACGAGGTTCCCAGTCGCTGAGCGCCTGGCGCCGCCCTGTCGCTCATGAAGGCCATGACCAGCGTCCGCGCCGCCGACGCCAAGGTCTCTCGCCCCTCGACGAGCACAAGCCGGTTTGCGCGCTCCTGCGCGATCTCCTCCCATTTCAAATACTCGGGATTCGGTTGGTTCCAGTCCGGCGCGGGTTGCCGAGCATGCCATTGCGTGTCGTCCATGCAGAGCTGAATCACTGGACGCATGCGGCGAACGAACTCCACGATCCTTTTTTCTGACGCCGCCTTTTTGCTGGCGTCAAAACTCGGGAAATCCGATTCGCTCATCAATTCGTCAAACGCGTGCCCCGCGCAGTTGTCCACGCCCAAAATGGCGGTCGCGGCCAGAAAACCCAAACGCTCCGGGGCTGACAATCCGCGCAACGCAGTCATCCATTCTTCCGGGAAGCGCGTTTGTGAATTGCGGCCCGGTCCGCGCGGCCGGCAAAAATCGAACAATTCGCCCATCGGGGCAAAACCATCCAAGGCCTCTTGCGTGGACAACGCGATTGGCTCTTTTTCGGTCCATCTCGGTTGTGTCAACGAGCGACCCTCATCCGGCTCCGAAACTTGCGGAGGCGCCGCGAGGATGCCCGAAACAACGCCCGTTTCGCGGCTTTTGTTTGCCGTGGATGGGGTCAAGGGCTGTTTCGCTTGTTTGCTTTTCTGCTGAGTCATGGTGGCCAAACACGGTGAAAGTGGATTGAGCGCGGACGCGCTTGCATGGCGTTATTCTACGCCTGAGCGTCTTCGGAGGCAATGCGAATCAGCCCCGCTTCACCGGAACGACTCCTTTCTCCGACTCAGCGCTCCTTGCTCTGCGGCGTGGCGAGCCTTTCAATCAACGTGTGGTTTGTGAATTGCGTCAAGTCGCGCTCGACCAGGCCGTATTGGTTTACTTTCAGAACCGCGAAAGAAATCCGATCTCCTGGAATGGTCCGGGGCTCGAAGCACGCGCCTCGCACCAATCGAAACTCATTTTCGCCCTGCAGCAAAATTTCAACATACCCTGACTTCGATGTATCGCAAATCCGCTCCACCACTCCTTCGCGCCAAACTTGGTCAGCCTCGGGAATCTCTTTTTCCTTTTTTTTGAAAAAACTCAACATGTTGTTTCTCTCTTGATCGTTTCCGCCGCGGGAGCGCGGCCCTTTGAGTCGTCTGCTGCGTGGCGCCGAATTCAACAAATTCAAAAAAATAACGAGCCCACAAAATAACGGAAAATCCGAAAATGGACTTCCCTGCTCCTCCTTCGTTTTTCCTTGGCCAATTATCGCGCCGAAAATGTATTTTTCACAAAATATTCCAAGGATTGCGGATCGACGCGCGCCGACGTAAAATTAAACTTCCTCCATGCTTCTCCTCGCACACACGGGATCTGCGCCAAGCCATGAACAAAGACGATTTTAGCGCGCTCAACGAAATGGCCAGCAATGGCGACAGCGAGGGCATTGCCGCCTTGTTTCTTGACGAAATCGCTTGCCAACAAATGCTGGCGCAACCGGCCGACAACGCCGGGGCTCCCGCGCACGCCGATTTGGGCGCTCTTGGAATCGACGCTTTGCGAATCGCCGACTCAGTCAGCGTCCCCACGCCTCTGCGCCTTTGCTGGACCACGGCGGAATATGAACAAATCGCGGGCGCTTTGGTGTCGGCCGCGCTGAACGAGGATGTTCGCTGCGTTCAAGCCATTCTTCGCTTCTGCCCTGAAAGCGCCCTTGTGGAGTGCTCCGACCGAATGAAGACGGCCCTCAACGCGTGTTGCCGCCAAAAGGCAAGCGTCAGCGGCGACGCTTGCTTTGACGCGTTGTTGCCGGTGAGCGACGCCTCCAAGGCCGATTCTGGGGGGCGCACAAACCTCATGGCCGCCGCCATGCATGGCAACGAACGCGCGGTGAAGCGGCTGCTGCTGGCGGGGGCGGACCCCAAGCACGCCGACGAATGGGGCGAAACCGCATTGAGCGCCGCCGCTTACAACGGAGAAATCGACTGCGTGCGAGCCTTGTTGTCGATTTCGGAGCCCCAACGCCCCAACAAAAGAGGCCAGAGCGCGTTGCAGCAAGCCGTCATGAACGAGCACACGGAATGCGTTCGCATTTTGGCCCCTTTTTCTGATTTGCGCGCGCACGACAATCAGGGAGGCGGGACGGCGTTTGACTATGCCCAACGCCGCGGCCTGTGGGCTTGCGCGGACGCGGTGATTCCCGACGATGAAGAACTTTTGCGAAAGGCCCTGGACGAATGCCACGACGAGGCGCTCATGCCCCGAGCGTTGGCCCTTCTGGAGGCGATAGAGCTCCGGCGCGTGTCGGGCGTCGCCATTGAGGCTCATTCCGCGCGAGCGCCCCGCAGGCCGGTGAAAAGCCTTTGAACAGCCTCTGAAAATCGACGAGAATCACCCGACTTCTTGCGGTCGCTGTTGCGATGCGCGGGTATCCGGCGCCTGGACAATTGTGGCGATTTCCCCACATGTTCCGCGAAACGATGGAGCTCTCTCGGGGATGTTTGGCCAAGCCGCCGACCCGCCGGGTATAATGGAGACTCATCCAGCCCACCGCGAGCGCCTCATGCAAACCGCCAGTCGCAACTCCCTCCAAGACGCCGCGCTTCTTGCCATTCTGAACCATCCTCGTCGCGCCTTTTGGCTCTCTTTGAGTCTGGCGCTCTCGGTCGCCTTGGGCTTTGGATTCGCCTTTCTTTTGGGCGCGGGTTTTCTGATTTGCCAGATCGGGCTGAATGGGGCTGCCGTGTGGGCTGCGGGCACGCTGATTTCCCCCCGACCGGACCAACGAGACATCGGCGGCGTGGCCCAGATGCTTTTTTCGGCCAGCGTTTCTTTTTCTGCGCTGGCTTGTGATTTTCTGATGAGGTGAAAATCGCGTAAGCCGAGAAAAAAAACGCTTGACTTCACGATTCGGAGGAGCCGGGACCAGGCGAAAAGACCCCTCGCAAATTGCAAAACGGTGCTTCAACGAGCGGCCGGAGCGACTCCGGCCTTGGCTCGTCGCCGAGGCGCGCGACGCGCCGCCAGCTTGTGGAATCCCCCTCGGTCGCTGAACATCCAGACGTCGTGCTTCTTCGACACTTGGCCGTGGCACATGAATCGGCTGCCCTTGCGGATGATGTTCCCGCCGGCTTGCCCGTCTGAATGGACT
>Ga0209888_1000226_pt1 | contig 35047 bp, 36 predicted proteins | sample OrgsoiDNA_201059_FD_185807 | JGI IMG/M metagenome (GOLD analysis project Ga0209888, IMG submission 185807) | Permafrost soil microbial communities from the Arctic, to analyse light accelerated degradation of dissolved organic matter (DOM) -... | ecosystem: Environmental > Terrestrial > Soil >...
GCCGATGATCATGAGCCTGATCGCCATGTCCGGCGGTGTGCTGCTCTATCTGCTGCTGCGCAAACAGCTCAAGCGCGGTCGATTCAGTCGTCCGCCACTGATCGGCCGCCTCAACGGCAAGCGCCTGTTCGAGCGCTGCCTGGTGCTGATCATGCGCTACGCCCGGCGCATCGAGCGCCGGGTCAGCACCCAGCGCCTGCAAACCCAGTTGTTCCTGCTGGTGCTGGCTGCAGTGGTCGCCGGCCTGATCCCGATGCTGCATAGCAGCCTGTCCTGGGGCGACCGGCCGAAGATCCCCGGGTCCATCGTCTTCGTCACCCTCTGGTTGCTGGCCATCGCCTGCGCCCTGGGCGCCGCCTGGCAAGCCAAGTACCACCGGCTGGCGGCCATGATCATGGTCAGCGTCTGCGGCCTGATGACCTGCATCACCTTTGTCTGGTTCTCCGCGCCGGACCTGGCGCTGACCCAACTGGTGGTGGAAGTGGTGACCACGGTGCTGATCCTGCTGGGCCTGCGCTGGCTGCCACGGCGTATCGAAGAGGTCTCGCCGTTGCCGAGCAGCCTGCGCAAGGCGCGGATTCGCCGCCTGCGCGACCTGCTGCTGTCGGTCGGGGTCGGCGGCGGCATGGCGCTGTTGTCCTACGCCATGCTGACCCGCCAGACGCCCAACGATATTTCCTCGTTCTACCTCAGTCGTGCCCTGCCCGAAGGCGGCGGCAGCAATGTGGTAAACGTGATGCTGGTGGACTTCCGCGGCTTCGACACCCTCGGTGAAATCACCGTGCTGATGGCCACCGCCCTGACCGTGTTCGCCCTGCTGCGACGCTTCCGTCCGCCGAAGGAAAGCCTGGAGCTGCCCAACCAGCAGCGCCAACTGGCCCCGGACGTGGCCACCGACCTGGTCAACCCCCGCAGCGCCAGCGACACCGCCCTGGGTTTCATGATGGTGCCGGCGGTGCTGGTGCGCCTGCTGTTGCCGATCGCCTTCGTGGTTTCGATGTACCTGTTTATGCGCGGGCATAACCAACCGGGTGGCGGTTTTGTTGCCGGCCTGGTGATGTCGGTGGCGTTTATCCTGCAATACATGGTCGCCGGCACCCAGTGGGTTGAAGCGCAGATGAGCCTGCGGCCGTTGCGCTGGATGGGCACCGGCCTGCTGTTCGCCACGGTCACGGGGCTGGGGGCGATGGCCTTCGGTTATCCGTTCCTGACTACCCACACCGCGCACCTGCACCTGCCGCTGCTGGGGGATATCCATATCGCCAGCGCACTGTTCTTCGATATCGGCGTGTACGCGGTGGTGGTCGGTTCGACCCTGCTGATCCTCACCGCCCTGGCGCACCAATCGGTCCGCGCCCATCGGCCGAGCCAGCAACTCGGCGCCCAACCCAAGCCAGGAGCCGCCTGATGGAAGAAGTCATTGCAATTGCCATTGGCGTGCTCGCGGCCTCCGGGGTCTGGCTGGTGCTGCGTCCACGAACCTTCCAGGTGGTGATGGGCCTGTGCCTGCTGTCCTACGGGGTCAACCTGTTTATCTTCAGCATGGGCAGCCTGTTTATCGGCAAGGAGCCGATCATCAAGGACGGCGTGCCCCAGGACCTGCTCAACTACACCGACCCGCTGCCCCAGGCCCTGGTGCTCACCGCCATTGTCATCAGCTTCGCCATGACCGCGTTGTTCCTGGTGGTGCTGCTGGCCTCGCGCGGCCTGACCGGCACCGACCATGTCGATGGCCGGGAGCCCAAGGAATGAACCCGATGTCGCACCTGATCATCGTCCCGATCCTGCTGCCGCTGCTCACGGCGGCGCTGATGCTGATGCTCGGCGAGAAGCACCGGCCGCTCAAGGCTCGCCTCAACCTCGGCTCGAGCCTGATCGGCCTGGGTATCTCGGTACTCTTGCTGATCGGCACCCAGGCCGGCGAAACCGGCTCCATCGGCGTCTACCTGCCGAGCAACTGGCAGGTGCCATTTGGCATCGTGCTGGTGGTCGACCGTCTCTCGGCATTGATGCTGGTCCTGACCGGGATCATCGGCGTCAGCGCCCTGCTGTTCGCCATGGCCCGCTGGGACCGCGCCGGCACCAGCTTCCACGCGCTGTTCCAGATCCAGTTGATGGGTTTGTACGGCGCGTTCCTGACCGCCGACCTGTTCAACCTGTTCGTGTTCTTCGAAGTCCTGCTGGCCGCGTCCTATGGGTTGGTCCTGCACGGCTCGGGACGCTCACGGGTGTCGGCGGGTTTGCACTACATCGCGATCAACCTGCTGGCCTCGTCGTTGTTCCTGATCGGCGCGGCGCTGATCTATGGCGTTACCGGTACCCTGAACATGGCCGACCTGGCCCTGAAGATCCCGCTGGTGCCAGAAGCCGATCGTGGCCTGTTGCATGCCGGTGCGGCGATTCTCGCCGTGGCCTTCCTGGCCAAGGCCGGGATGTGGCCGCTGAACTTCTGGCTGGTGCCCGCCTATTCCTCGGCCAGCGCCCCGGTGGCGGCCATGTTCGCGATCATGACCAAAGTCGGGGTCTACACCCTGCTGCGGCTGTGGACCTTGCTGTTTTCCGGCGAAGCCGGTGCCTCGGCGCATTTCGGCGGTGACTGGCTGATCTACGGCGGCATGGCGACCATCGCCTGCGCTGCCGTGGCAATTCTCGCCGCCCAGCGCCTGGAGCGCATGGCCAGCCTGAGCATCCTGGTCTCGGCGGGCATCCTGCTCTCGGCCATCGGCTTTGCCCAGCCGAACCTCACGGCCGGCGCACTGTTCTACCTGGTCAGTTCAACCCTGGCCCTGAGTGCGCTGTTCCTGCTGGCCGAACTGATCGAACGCTCGCGCTCGGCCAACGAACTGCCGCTGGACGAGGACATCGACCCGCTGCCACGGCCACTGGAGTCCTTGCATCCACGGCCCGGCACCAACCTTGACGACGAACAGAAAGCCGTGGTCGGCCAGGTCATTCCCTGGACCATGGCCTTCCTCGGTTTGAGTTTTATCGCCTGTGCCCTGCTGATCATCGGCATGCCACCGCTATCGGGCTTTATCGGCAAGCTGACCTTGCTCAGTGCCCTGCTCAATCCGAAAGGGCTGGGCATCGACGCGCCGATCTCCCCGGCGGCCTGGACCCTGTTGGCGCTGCTGGTGCTGTCCGGGCTCGCTTCGCTGCTGGCTTTCTCGCGCATGGGCATCTCGCGTTTCTGGACACCCCAGGAACGCCCGTCACCGGCGCTGCGGCGTTTCGAGTGCCTGCCCATCGTCGCCCTGCTGGGCCTGTGCATCCTGCTGACCATCAAGGCCGAGCCGCTGTTGCGCTACACCCAGGCGGCGGCTGAGTCCCTCGACAACCCCGGGCAGTACATCAGCGCCGTGCAGGCCGCACGGCCGGTGTCGAACCCAACCAGCGTCGTGGAGGAACAGCCATGAAACGCCTGTTCCCCGCGCCGTGGCTGTCCCTGGCACTGTGGTTGTTGTGGCTGGTGCTGAACCTGTCGGTCAGCCCGGGCAACCTGCTGCTGGGTGCAGCCCTTGGCGTCTTCGCCCCGGTGATGATGGCGCCGTTGCGCCCACGGCCGATCCGCATCCGTCGCCCCGGGGTGATGTTGCGCCTGTTTTTTCGGGTCGGTGCCGACGTGGTGCTGTCCAATCTCGCGGTCGCCTGGGGCGTGCTCAACGTCGGACGCCGCGCACCGCGTTCGGCCTTCGTCAAGGTGCCCCTGGACCTGCGCGATGCCAACGGCCTGGCCGTGCTGTCAATGATCTGCACGGTGGTTCCCGGCACCGTCTGGTCGGAACTGGCCCTGGACCGCAGCGTTCTGTTGCTGCACGTCTTCGACCTGGACGATGAAAGCGGTTTTATCCAGCACTTCAAGACGACTTATGAACGTCCTCTGATGGAGATCTTCGAATGAGCGCACTGCTCGCCAATGCGATCCTGCTGAGCCTGTTTATCTTCAGCGTGGCGCTGATCCTGACCGTGGTCCGGCTGTTCAAGGGGCCGTCGGCCCAGGACCGGGTCCTGGCCCTGGATTACCTGTACCTGATTGCCATGCTGATGATGCTGGTGCTGGGCATCCGCTACGCCAGTGACACCTATTTCGAAGCGGCGCTGTTGATTGCCCTGTTCGGCTTTGTCGGCTCGTTTGCCCTGGCCAAATTCCTTCTGCGCGGCGAGGTGATCGAATGAACGCGTTATCCCTCTGGATCGAAATTCCGGTGGCCTTTCTGCTGGTGGCCGCCAGCCTGCTGGCCCTGTGTGGCGCCATCGGTCTGTTGCGCATGAAGGACTTCTTCCAGCGCATGCACCCGCCGGCACTGGCCTCGACCCTGGGCGCCTGGTGCGTGGCACTGGCTTCGATCCTGTATTTCTCGGCACTCAAGTCGGAGCCGGTGATCCATGCCTGGCTGATCCCGATTTTGCTATCGATCACCGTACCGGTGACCACCCTGCTACTGGCCAGGACCGGGTTGTTTCGCAAGCGCATGGCTGGGGATGATGTACCGGCGGAGGTCAGTAGCGGGCGTATCGAGGGCAAGGGCTGAGTGATTTGAAGGACAGGTCAATTTGGTTTTCCCTGACCACGACGCCGTCCCACCTATGATTTTGAGCCTGCTTTATATCTGACTCTGGCTTTCACAAGCGATACCGTTGTGGAGCAATGCCATCCACTGCTGTTAGCTACCGGCGGCAGTGACCAGGCCAACCACTGGCATCAACTATTTAGCTTGCATTACTGCTGCATCATCGGCGCGCGGAGCATTTGCTACCGGTCGGAATGCAACTCTTCGCGACAGGCAGCAATCGGCCTGGGACGGACTATCTATATTGAGTTGATTCCGGCACGTAACGGCTGACTGAACGGAGCCCATCAGGCCGGCTCCCCGATACACCACCACTGTACTGCGACCTCATCGTCAGGTTGAGTTACGTCATGCCCGTGCTCGATGAAATGCACTGGCGTGTGCAACGCAAGAGCATGACTGATCCCCTCTGGCTTGAGCGCATTGGCTTCACCGAGAAACCCCAGATAATAGTCCCGGTCATAGAAGAGGGTGACCTCGCTCTGGTGAACCCATGGCCACACCAGTAGGCAAGCGACCCGGTAGTAACCCTGTGAGCGGTCAGCAGCATCGGACAGGTGGCTAGCGGCTTCGAGCAGTTGCTGAATGCAGAAGGCCTGAACTTCGATTCTGGCTTGAGGGCCTTGGACCAGGGCCGCGTGCACCGGGATCTTCCAGTGCGTGTAGCGCTCCATGTGCTCGGATCGCGGGTAAAACTTGTCGCGAAAACTGGAGGCCCAGCGTTCCAGAGCGCGAAGGCGGCGGGGAATGCCTCTGAGTGGCTTGTTGCTAAGGGCGATTTGCCGCATTGATACGTCCTTATGATGCCGAAAGTTACGATCCTGCTGTCGATCACCGTACCGGTAACCACCCTGCTGCTGGCCCGGACCGGCTTGTTCTGCAAGCGCATGGCCGACGACGATGTGCCGGCGGAAGTCAGCAGCGGTCGTACCGAAGGCAAGGGCTGAGCGATTTGAAGGAGAGGTCAATAGGCATTGCAGGTCAATTGGAAAATATAGCGTTGGTCGTAAAACCGTCTACCAGCCAATGCTTCAATAGCATCCAACTGTGAGGTGCTAAGATCGTAGCCTTCATCACCACGTTGAGGAGCGGACCAAGCCATGACTGCTGATAATTTCTCCTCGCAGTCGTCAGGAAGCTCAATTTCAAAAACTAGCAATTCGGTTTTTTTATCGAATGCTTCGATTATGTATCTCAAGGTTCTACCTCACGTGTTTTGTCGGCTGGCTTTGTCTGCTCACCTGTTTCCGAATTGAACTCTCCGAGATGCTTTCCACGCCTGTTGTACTTCTCGACTGCACCATGCTGGCTGTCCCACTCAAAAATAGTGCCGTCCCTGGTTTTCCACCGTTTGCGTAGATGACCACCGCCTTGTACGGGTGTTTTACGAGGCACTACTTTGGCATCCGGAAAAGCCGTCAGTCCTTTAGGTGCAGGATGGTAAGAATGCCCTCCCCAAAACGGCTTCGAAAATACTACATAAATCGACTTCAACCCGGAATTGAGCGGAAACGTAATGATCCGGTCGCCGAGGGTGATGTCATCGGCTATAGGGTAGCCGTCGATCTGTGAGTCCACCCCCTCCTCGATGGGATGCACAAGAATGCTGCCCATCGGCTCATCCGTGTGTTCGGGGAAAGTCAGTTCGGGGGTGAGCAGTGGACCACCGTTAGGCGTCCAAAGCAGAGTGATGCCATCGCCCAGATGGGCTTCCAGTGTGCGACCGTCAGCCCGCCATTGGGCTTTGACAATACGGACGCTGTCGTCCCCGGAAGCCCCGGAGTGAATACCGTAGAGCTGCAACACCCCCTCGGCGTCATGACGAAACTGGAAACGCACACAGGAGGCCGCAGCCGACATCTGGCGCAGTTCGTCGTCGCTGTATAGAGTGCCATCCCCCATGCGGGCGGGGAGCATGCCGGCGATAAAGACCGTGGCACCACCACCGGCCACCATGGCGCTACGCAACATCCACCGGAAGCCCTGTTGGACGATACCGCCTCCGGCGATTCGACCCAGCGCCGCATCGGCGCCCAGCGTGACGCCAAGCGCGGCGGCTCCCGCGGGAATCGCCTTGGTTTTCGACACCATGACCTTGCCGAAATGGGCGGCCGGCTCAGTGACCGTGCCCGCCTCCGTACAGCGCCAGTTTGCGGGGGAACAGGACTTGGCAAAGAGCGCGCCTTCTGACGGTTTCGGCTGCGGCCACGACTCCTTTTGGAGAGGGATCTGCGCAGGTGCCGGGGCTGGGTCGCGCTGTTCGACGCCACCGAAGCAGCCCCAGCTTTCAGTTCGCCAGCCAGGCTCCTTGCACCAGGAGCATGGCTGGCCGGGTCTACAGAAGAGACAGTCTTTTTTGTCGTGTTTTTCGAAAAAATCGTTGCCCCATTTCAAACCCATGTTCCTTCGTACCGGTTTGGACTACCAAGGAACATGCGGGAGGTTTTTACGGCGATAAAGCCCCTGAAGGGTGTTTCCAAAATGCCCTTCAGTGTTTACAGATTGGTCCTACTTCAGGCCTCCGGTAGCACCACCGTTGCGAACCCGGTCGGGGGTAAAAACGCCGATCGCCTTTACCCCAGGCAAACAACATATGCTTATCACTTAACGATATTTAAAACTTTTCGCTTATATCGATAAAATCATTTTCAGATTCTGTCAGTCGAGGCTGAACACCCCCTCGGGCCAGACTGGACAGGTGACAAGCGGACTTGTCGCCGATGCCGGTCAGTTAAGGAAATGGGATCTCAAAAGCGCTGCCCCTACAGGTCGCGTATTCGGCTTAACTGTCTGGCACCCCTTTCCATTTTCTCCAGGTCCTCCATGAACGCGATCAAGTCCCTGTCGTTGTCGGCCGCGCTGTGCACCAGCGTGTTGTTGAACCTTGTCCCCTCCTCGGTCCAGGCCGCGGGCCTGCTGGAAAAGGGGCGTAGCACAGGCCTCAGCGCCGGTATCGCCAATGAACAGCCATACGCCTACATCGGCACCGACGGCAAGGTCACCGGTGCCTATGTCGATGTGCTCAAGGCGATTCTCGAACCGCTGGGCATCCACAAGCTGGAAACCCCGATCACCGACTTCGGCTCCCTGGTCCCGGGTGTCACCGCCAAGCGTTTCGACCTGATCGGCGAAGGCCTGTTCATCAACGCCAACCGCTGCAAGGTCATCGGTTTCTCCAACCCGATCACCCGCTCCGGCGGCGCCTTTATCGTCAAGGCCGGCAACCCGCTGAACCTGCACAGCCTCAAGGATGTCGCCAGCAACGGCAAGGCACGCCTGGCGACCCAGGCCGGTACCAACCAGGTCCAGGAAGCCCGCGACAGCGGCGTTCCGGCGGCCAACCTGGTGCTGTTCGACAAGGACACCGAAGCCCTCTCCGCCCTCGAGGCCGGACGTATCGACGTGGTGTACTTCCCCGATGCGGAAATCATCGGCCTGCTCAAGAAAGCCGCCAACCCGGCCATCGAACGGGCCCTGCCTTTCGCGCAGATCCCCGATGCCCAGGGCAAGCCGAGCTGGAACTACCAGTCCTATGGCCTGCCGAAAAACGATCCGGCCTTCACCCAGGCCTTCAACGAACAATTGGCCAAGCTGCGGGCTTCCGGCGAGCTGCTGAAGATCCTGCAGAAATATGACTACACCGAAAACGAGCTGCCCGACCTGGACGTCACCGCCGCCCAACGTTGCAGCCAGTAACCACACGCTGAAACGGCCTCAAACCCACACGAGTACAGGCCATGTCCCTCGATACCCCGGCCGTGGAAACGGCCCTGTTCATCGCGCGCCAGTTGGCCCATGGCGCGTGGGTGACGGTGCAGATCACTTTCCTCGCGGAACTGCTGGTACTGGTGCTGTCGCTGGTGATCGCGCTGATGCGCCTGTCGCCCTGGCGCGCGCTGCGCTGGTTCGCCAGCGCCTATGTCGAGCTGCTGCGCGGCATTTCGGCACTGGTGCTGCTGTTCTACCTGTTCTTTATCCTGCCGCTGTTCGGTATCAGCCTGTCACCGATGACCACCGGGGTGATCGGCCTGGGCCTGACTTTCTCGGCCTATGGCTCGGAAATCGTCCGCGCGGCGCTGGTCAACGTCAGCGCCGGGCAACGTGACGCCTTGCGCGCCCTGGACTTCGGGCCGCTGGCGGCCTTTCGGCGGATCATCCTGCCCCAGGCCCTGCCGTTTATGCTGCCGCCGCTGGGCAACCAGTTGGTCGAATTGATGAAGACCACTTCGCTGGTGTCGCTGATCACCTTGAGCGACCTGACCTTTGCCGGCAATCAACTGGTGACCACCCTGGGGCAACAGACGCTGATCTGGAGCATCGTGCTGCTCTGCTACTTCGTCATGGCCTGGCCGCTGACCTGGCTGGTGCGGCGCTATGAACACCACAGTTCGGCCTGGCGCCGGGAGTAACCATGGAATTCGACTTCGAGTTTGCCTGGTCGATCCTGCCCGACCTGCTGCGCGGCCTGCTGGTCACCGTGCAGGTAGTGGTGCTCGGCTTCCTGCTGGCGGTGCTGCTAGGGCTGATCCTGGCGATTGCCCAACGTTCATCGATCGGCGCAATACGGCGTGGCTGTCAGGGCTACCTGAGCTTCTTTCGCAACACGCCGCTGATGGTCCAGCTCTATGTGCTGTTCTTTGCCCTGCCCTCGGCCGGGATCACCCTGCCGGCGATCTCCACGGGCGTGATCGGCCTCGGGCTCTACTACAGCGCTTATATCGCCGAGGCCTATCGCGGCGCCATCGACGGCGTACCGGCGGGCCAGTGGCAAGCCGCCCGGGCGCTGGACTTTGACACGGCCACCACCTGGCGCCGGATCATCCTGCCCCAGGCCCTGAAACCCATGCTGCCGGTGCTGGGCAACTACCTGATCGGCATGTTCAAGGAAACCCCGCTGCTGGCGGTGATCACCATTCCGGAACTGTTCCAGGCCGCCAAGCAGGTGGCGGGCATGAGCTATCGCTACACCGAACCCTATACGCTGATGGCCGTGCTGTTCCTGATCATCAGCGTGCCGACCTCCCTGCTGTTCAAGTACCTGGAAAGGCGCAGCCATGTCTGACGTTGCACACCTCGCGGCCACGGCGCCGGCACAGATCCGCCTCACCCAGGTGGTCAAGCACTTCGGCGCGACCCGGGTCATCGACCACCTCGACCTGAGCATTCCCCAAGGGCAGAAAGTCGCGCTGATCGGCCCCAGCGGTTCGGGGAAATCCACCGTATTGCGCCTGATCAAGGGCCTGGAAAGCTACGAGCAGGGCCGCATCGAAGTCGACGGTGTGCCGGTCACCGCCAAGAGCAGCGGCTGGCGCTGGCCCGGCTCGAAAAAAGCCCCGGTGGAGCATCGGGTCGGCATGGTCTTCCAGCAGTTCAACCTGTTCCCGCACCTGACCGTGCGGGAAAACATCACCGAGGCGCCGTTGCAGGTGCTCAAGGTCAGTCGCGAAGAAGCCCTGGACCGCGCCCACGCCTACCTGGCGATGGTCGGCCTGAGCCACAAGGCCGATGCCTATCCCGCGCAGCTGTCCGGTGGCCAGCAGCAACGGGTGGCCATCGCCCGGGCCCTGGCAATGCGTCCGAAGGTCATGCTGTTCGATGAAGTGACCTCGGCCCTCGACCCGGAACTGGTCGGCGAAGTGCTGGAGGTGATTCGCACGATTGCCCATGAGCAACAGGTAACCATGTTGCTGGTGACCCACGAAATGAAGTTCGCCCAGGACATCGCCGACCGGGTGCTGTTCATGGAAGCCGGGCGCATTGTCGCCGACGGCACGCCCCGGCAGATCCTGGTGGAACCGGACAACGAGCGCACGCGGCGCTTTCTCAATCGGGTCGAGCAGCGTTAACGGCCGCCGAGCAGTTTCTCCAGGGCACGTGCCAGCTCACCGTCATTGCCGCCCAGGGAACTGGTGGCCATGGCGGCGTTTCTCAGCAGCATCGCCGTGGCATCAACGATCTGTTCCTTGTTGAAGCGCTCCGCCGGACCGGAAATGGTCAGCGCGCCCTTGAACTCGTAACCGACGGCAAACACCGGCACGGAAACCGACGCGGTTTCCGGGTCACGTTCGCCGAACGAGTCCGCCCACAACTGCTCGCGCACCTGGGGCAAGGCCGGATCGGCCAGTTTGCTGAAGGCCCGCAGGACTTTCCCGGAAGCACCGGCCTGCAGCGAAAAGCGCGCCCCTTCATGAATGGAGAAACGCACGGCACGCTTGGGCTCGACCCGGAACAACACGACCCGACTGCCATTTTCCAGAACATAGAACGACGCGGTCTCACCGCTTTCCTGCGCCATGGATTCGAGGATCGGATAGATCACATCCCGCAGGCGGAAGGAGGTCTGGTAGATCTGCGCCAGGCGCAGCGGCTCCGGCCCAATGGCGTATTGGCCATCGGCCAGGCGGCGAACGAACCCGGCACTCTCCAGCGAGCTGATCAGGCGCAGGATGGTGCTCTTGTAGAGCCCGGTCCGACGGGCGATCTCCGCCAACGGCAGGCTGCTGCGATCGATATCGAACGCCGCGAGAATCGCAAAGGCCCGGTCGACCGCCGCAACACCGCCTTCCGGACCTTGACTGGCCGTGTCCACAGCCGTGGGTTGTTCCTTACTCATGATCACTCGCAACAAGACATCAGGACCGACAGCATCGGTGGGTTAAAGAAGCAGGCGCTAACCTTAACCGCAGATGCCGGGGCCTGCCAGTCCGTTGTGGCGGGCTGCCGGCGTCAGGCATCATCCATGAAAAAACGCAGTGACAGCGTCATCAACGCAGCAACAAACAGCACGCACCCCATGGCCATGAGCCCGGCGGTGAACGAGCCGGTGAACTCCTTCAGGAAGCCCATCAGGTAAGGCCCGACAAAACCACCAAAGGCACCGATGGAATTGATCAGCGCTATCCCGCCGGCGGCGGCCTGGCCACTGAGGAACTTGCCCGGCAAGGTGTAGAAGATCGTCTTCGCGGAAATCGTCCCCACCAGCGCCATCGTCATACCGGCCAAGGCCGGAATCAGCGCATCGAGTTGCAACGCCAGCAGCAGCGCCGTCCCCGCCAATACCAGTGCCAGGGTGAGGTGAAGGATACCCTTGCCGGTACGGTCGACATGCCGGGCCCAGAGCAACAGGCCGATGGTCGAGAAGAAATACGGAATCGCCGCGATCCAGCCGATCAGACTGATGTCGATCCCGTGGGCCTTGATCATCTGCGGCAACCAGATCCCGATGCCGTAGGAGCCCAGGGTAAAGCTGAAGGTGATCGAGCTGAGAATCCACACCCGCGGGTCCTTCAGCGCCGCACTGAACCCATGACTCTTGGTGTCCCGGCTCTGCTCCTCGGCCAGCAGGCCTTCCAACACCTCACGTTCCTCGGCACTCAGCCAGTTGGCCTGGGTCGGACGGTTGACCAGCACCTTCAAGGTGATCAGGCCGAGAATACAGGCCGGTATACCCTCGATGACAAACATCCATTGCCAACCGGCCAGCCCCAACCAGCCATGTAGCTGCAACAGCCAGACCGAAAGCGGGCCGCCCACCAGGAACGACACCGGCGTCGCCACTGTGAACCAGGCCAGGACCCGCGTGCGGTATTGCGCCGGGAACCAGAGGGTGAGGAAGAAGATCACACCGGGAAAGAATCCCGCCTCGGCAACGCCCAGGACAAAACGCACCAGATAGAAGCTGTAGGGCCCGACCACCAGTGCCGTGGCCGCCGCCGCCATGCCCCAGGTGATCATGATCCGCGCCATCCACAAGCGCGCGCCGAAGCGGAACATCGCCAGGTTGCTCGGGACCTCGCACAGGCAGTAACCGATGAACATGATGCCGGCACCCAGCCCGAACTGAGCGGCGGTCAGGCCCAGTTGATCGGTCATCTGCAAGGCCGCATAACCGACGCTGGTACGGTCCAGGTAATTGAAGAAATAGGCCAGCGCCAACAACGGGATCAGCCGCCAGGCCGCTTTGTGCAGCACCCGTCGTTGCGGAGCACTCAGCCCGTCGGCCGAGCCCTGGGGTTGGGCCCGGAGTGAAGGGGTGACAGTCGCCATGATGAAGCTCTCACTGTTGTTCTTATTGGATTCGGCCGCCTGATCGACAGCAGGGAGTACCCTGTGGCGCCGGGGCTCAGCCGCTGACCACACCCGCCGCACGCAAGGCCTCGATCTCGGCGGCGGCGTAGCCCAGCTGGTCAAGCAACTCCGTGGAGTGGCTGCCCAGCGCCGGCACATTCAGTCGCGTGCCGAAACGCTGGCCATCCATCTCGACTGGCAGCATCGGCACCTTGACGGTTTCAGCCTCGGCCAGCGTCAGTTCGGCCATACCGCCGGAGGCATTGAGGTGCGGATCGTCCACCAGGTCCTGGGGCCGCTGGATCGGTGAAAACGGCAGCCCGGCCCGCTCGCAGCGCGCCATCACTTCGGCCTTGCGCATACCCGCCAGACGCTCGCTCACCTGCGGCATCAACTGCCCACGCGCCTGGACCCGCTGGTTGTTTTTCAGCAAGCCCGGATCACGTCCCAGTTCGGCGAAATCGAACGCCTCGCAGAAACTCTGCCACTGGCTGTCGCTGACGACACCGAGAAACACCTGTTCATCATCGGCGGTGGTGAACACGTCGTAGATCGCCCAGGCGGAAATCCGACTGGGCATCGGCGCCGCCGGTTGCCCGGTGACCACGTGCTGCATCATGTGCTGCGCCACCAGGAACGCCGAGTTTTCGAACAGCCCGGTCTGTACGAACTGCCCCTGCCCCGTCGCATTGCGCTGATGCAGGGCCGCAAGGATCGAAATGGCGCTGAACATCCCGCCCATTACATCGTTGACCGACGCCCCGGCCCGTAGTGGCCGGCCCACCGGACCGGTCATATAAGCCAGCCCGGTCATCATCTGCACCACTTCATCGAGGGCGGTACGTTGCTCGTAGGGCCCTGGCAGAAACCCCTTCATCGAGCTGTAGATGATGTCCGGACGGATCGCCTTCACCTGCTCGTATCCGAGCCCGAGCTTGTCCATCGCACCAGGACGGAAGTTCTCGGTGACCACATCGGCACTGGCGATCAGTTTGCGCACGGCCGCCATGCCGGCTTCGGTTTTCATATTCACCGCAAAGCTTTTCTTGTTGCGATTGTAGGTCAGCCAGTAACCCGCGCCGGAGCCCATAAGGCGCCGGGTGTTGTCGCCGTCTGGCGTAGGCTCGACCTTGATGACTTCGGCGCCCAGATCGGCCAATACCAGGCCGCAGGTCGGTCCCATGACCATGTGCACGAACTCGATCACCCGAATGCCGGCCAGAGGCAGGGTCTTGTTTGCAGATGACATGCTCAAGCGTCCTTCTTCGCGTAGCTGAAATGTTTGCCGACCCCGGCATCCGCAATGAAACCGTACAGGGGTTCATCCGGCAGCCCCTGGCGCAGCCATTCGCGAGCCGCCAGCAGACGCTCGATATCGACGCCGGTCCGCAAGCCCATGGACTCCAGCAGCCAGACCAGGTCTTCGGTGACGATGTTGCCGGAGGCGCCCGGCGCGTAAGGGCAGCCGCCAATTCCGCCCTGGGAGGCGTCGAAAGTCGTGACGCCGGCTTCCAGCGCCGCGACCACATTGGCCAGGCCCTGTCCGCGGGTGTTGTGGAAATGTGCGCTGCCCGCCAGCTCTCCCAATTCCTGGCGAAGACAGGTGAACAGCCGTCGAACCTGGGCCGGATTGGCGTAGCCGACCGTATCGGCCAGCCCCACCTCATCGACCCCCAGCTCAGCCATCAGCGAGGCCATGCGCAGCACGTCGTGCTCCGGCACCACACCCTGGATCGTGCAACCGAACACCGTCGACAGCCCGGCCTCGATTTCCACCCCGGGGAAGCACTCGTTGCGCAAGGCGACCACGGCCCGAACCTCGTCGAACACCTGGTCATGGGTCTTGCGGATATTCGCCAGGGAGTGCGGCTCGCTCACCGAAATCGGCAGGGTGATCTTCTGCACCCCGGCTTTGAACGCCGCCTCGGCGCCCTTGATATTCGGCACCAGGGCGGTGACGAACAGGCCTGGCAAGGTACGGCCATGAACCACCAGTTCGGCGGCGTCGGCCATCTGCGGCAACAACTTGGGCGACACGAAGGAGCCGACTTCGATTTCACGTAGCCCGGAATCGGCCAAGGCCGAGATCCATTGGCGCTTCAGCACGGTCGGCAGCGTTGCATTGACGCTTTGCAAGCCATCACGCGGGCCGACTTCGCTGATCAGGATGTCGATGTCTTTGTTGTTTTTCATCGAGGTTCTCTCGCAGTAGGGAGCCCATGGAACGATTCTTAAAAATCGTTCTACTAGGCAGAACTGTATTCTATTTTAAATACTGCGATCAACAAGGCACCTCTGTCAACCGACTCGTAAAAGGTCTGGAGAAAAATTCAGGAAAATCGCGGAGAGATCAAATCAGGACAAATTTCAGACTTGACAGCCTATAAATTTGCCAGGAAAGTTGTTCCACCAAAGGAAATAGCGTTCTATTTGATAGAACAACAAATCCATAGAACAATCATCCAGCCGTTACCGCTGCCCCAGCGAACGTGCGCTCAACCGGAGACCCGCCCGTGAGCCTGTATGCCCCACCCAAAGACCTGAGCACCCGGATGTTCACTCAACTACCCGCCTGGTTCTGGCGCAGCGGCGACTCCGACTGGGTACGCGCCAACAAGCCTGGGCAAATCGTGCACAGTTTTCTCGAAGGACCGTCGTTCGACCGACTCGGCAATCTCTACCTGACCGATATTCCCTATGGCCGGGTCTTCCGTATTTCGCCCCAGGGCAAATGGCAATTGGTGGTCGAATATGACGGTTGGCCCAATGGCCTGAAAATCCATCGCGACGGGCGGATTTTCATCGCCGACTACAAGCACGGGATCCTGGTGCTGGAGCCGGACACCGCGCAGTTGACGCCGTTGCTGACCCATCACCGCAGTGAGGGTTTCAAGGGCGTGAACGATCTGTTCTTCGACCAGCAGGGCTATTTGTACTTCACCGACCAGGGGCAGACCGGGCAACACGACCCCAGCGGCCGGGTGTTTCGCTACGACCTGGAGCAGCAGCGGCTCACCGCGCTGATCAGCAACGGCGTCAGCCCCAACGGTCTGGTGATGGACCTGCACGAGCGGGCCCTGCTGGTGGCCATGACCCGGGGCAATGCGGTCTGGCGTCTGCCCCTGCAGGCAGACGGCAGCACCAGCAAGGTCGGGATCTTCACGCAGTTGGCCGGCGGTATCAGCGGCGCGGACGGCCTGGCCCTGGATACGGACGGCAACCTCTACGTGTGTGACGCCGGCAATGGCTGCGTCTGGGTGTTCGACCCGTTTGCCGTGCCGCTGTACCGGATCCGCGCCTGCACCGGCGGCCGCACCCTGACCAACCTGGCGTTCGGCGGTGCGGATAACCGCTCGTTGTACATGATCGACTCGGCCACCGGCAGCGTGCTGGTGGCCGATCTCGAACACAGTGGCAAACCGTTGTTCTCCCACACCCCCTACTGAGTCAGCGCAACCCCCTCCGAGTGTGCCCCACGGCGCACGGGATCACTTCGCCTGCACTAAACCGGCGGCTGTCCGTCGACCCGACAAAACCTATAAGAAAGAGGCAACCCATGCTGACCCTGCTGAGTTACGCGATGATCGCGTACTTCATGTACCTGATCATGAGCAAACACCTGTCCCCCCTGGTGGCCCTGCTACTGGTGCCGGTGGCTTTCGCCTGCCTCGGCGGTTTCGCCGACGGTCTGGGGGCGATGATGTTCGACGGGGTGAAAATGCTCGCCCCCACCGGGATCATGCTGACCTTCGCGATCCTGTACTTCTGCATGATGACCGACGCTGGCCTGTTCAATCCGCTGGTCAAGCTGATCCTCAAGGCGGTCAAGGGCGATCCGCGCAAGATCGTGATCGGTACTGCGGTGCTGGGCTTGTGCGTCGGCCTCGACGGTGACGGTGCGACCACCTACATCATTACCACCGCCGCCCTGCTGCCACTCTATCGCCGCACCGGCCTGCGCCTGCAGATCATGGCCACGGTGCTGCTGTTGACCAATGGCGTGATGAACATCCTGCCCTGGGCCGGGCCGTTTTCCCGGGCCGCCAGCGCCATGCACGTAGACATCAGCGAACTGTTCCTGGGCATGCTGCCGATCATGATCGCCGGTGCCGCCTGGGTGATCTTCGCCGCCTGGTACCTCGGACGCCTGGAGTATCGTCGCCTCGGCCTGATCGCACTCAACCAGGCCGAACTCCTCGAAGGCATGGCCCAGGTGCGTCTGGGCGACAGGCGCTTCATCTTCAACGCATTGCTGACCCTGGGACTGATCAGCGCCATGATGCTCAGCCTGATGCCGTTGCCGATCCTGTTCATGCTCGCCTTCGGCCTGGGGCTGATGGTCAACTTCCCCAGCGCCAAGGAACAGAAGGCGGTCATCGCCCGCCACGCCGACAATGTGATGGCGGTGACCCTGCTGATTTTCGCCGCCGGGGTCTTCGTCGGTATCATGAGCGGCACTGGCATGATCAAGGCTATTTCCGCCAGCCTGATCTACGTGATCCCGCAGTGGGCTGGGCACTTCATGTCGGTCATCACCGCGTTCCTGAGCATGCCGTTCACCTATGTGCTGACCAATGACGCGTTCTACTTCGGGATCCTGCCGATCCTCGCCGAGACCGCCAGTCACTACGGGATCGACGCCAAGGAAATGGCCATCGCCAGCCTGATCGGCCAGCCGGTGCACTTGCTCAGTCCCCTGGTGGCCTCCACCTACCTGCTGTGCGGCCTGCTCGACCTGGATTACGCCGACAACCAGCACATCTCACTGAAATGGACCGTGGGCACCGCCGCCGTGATGCTCTTGGCGGCCCTGGCCCTGGGGGCGATTTCGGCCTTCAACTGAGCCACGTTCAGCGCGCGCTGAAAAACGCCCGGCCATCACGCTTGAGCAGGTCGAGCATGGTCTGCGCCGCTGGCGACAAATAGGCGCCGGCCCGCACGGAGACCACCAGGGTGCGCTTCATGGTGGTTTCCTTGAGCCGCACTTCGCGCAGATGCGTTGCGCCCTTCACATCCTCCAGGGTCTCCCGCGCCAGGAAGCTCAACAAGCGGGTCTGGCCGATCAGGCGCGGCAGCAGCGAAATGGTGTTGGTCTCGATCTGCACCGAGGGCAGCGGCAGGTCATGGGCCAGGAACACATTGTCGATCCAGCGCCGCGACGACACACCCGGCGCCGGCAGTACCCAACGATAACGCCCCAGCTCGCTCAGGCGAATCGGCGCGTCGAAGATCGGGTGATTGCGACTGGCGACCACCACCGCTTCATCATCGAACAATGGATGCGACAACAATTGCGGGTCATCGTCGAACAGCGGACAGATCACCATGTCCAGGCGCCCGGAACGCAGGGACTCGCGCAGCATGTCGTCCTGGCCGATCGCCAGGCTCAAGGTGATCTCAGGTGCCCGCTCCAACAAGGCGGCGGTCAATTGCGGCAGCAGGTATTCGGCCATGCTCGCCGCACAGCCCAGGCGGATATTGCCCAGCACGCCGCTGGCGAAGTCGCGGATTTCACGGTGGGTCTCGGCAATGCTCTGCTGCAACTGCCGTCCGCGCTGCTGCAACAACTCGCCCACCGGTGTCAGCTTGATCCTCCGGCCCTCGCGCTCGAACAGCTTGGTGCCGAACGACTCTTCCAGCCGTTGAATGCTCTTGGTCAACGCCGGCTGGCTGCGATTGAGCTTCTGCGCCGCTCGGCCCAGATGACCGAGCTCGGCAATGGTTTCGAAATAGGTAAGATCTCGCAGGTCCATATCAATCAACCAAAGTTATCGTTTCATCACAATTAGAAACTGGACTTGATCGATTGCGCTATCAATAATTTACCCACTGCGCCGCTTTCAACGCCCTGCAACAGGAGCGTCCAGCGCTTTGGAGAGTGTTCTTGTCCACATTATCGTCCGCATCCTCCCGGTTTTCCCTGACCACCTGGCCACGCTCGCTGCAATGGCTGGCCCTGCTGTTGCTGGCCGGCGGCAGCGGGCAGTTGCTCAAGTACGCCGAACTGCCCGCCGGGCAATTTATCGGTCCGATGCTGGTGGCGATCGCCTTTGGCGTCAGCGGAGCCAGCATCCGTATTCACCGCCAGGCGTTCCGCCTCGGCCAGGGTTGCATCGGCCTGCTCGCCGCCCACTCCATCACCTTGGCGGTGCTGACGTCGATGGCCGACTCCTGGCACCTGATGCTGTTCGCCACGGTGTTGACGGTGTGCCTGAGCGCCGTGGTGGGCCTGGCGATGGTGCGTTTCGGCGGGATCCAGGCCAGCACCGCCGCCTGGGGCACATCTCCCGGTGCCGCCTCGGCCATGGTCGCCATGGCCGATGATTTCGGCGCCGACGGACGGGTCGTGGCGACCATGCAGTATGTGCGGGTGGTCTGCGTGGTCATGATCGGTGCGCTGGTCAGCCATATGCTCGAAGCACCGGCCAACGGTGCCGAACTGAATGCCGCCACTGCCGCACTGCACAGTTTCAGCATGGTCGACCTGGGGCTGACGCTGATCACCGTGGCGTTCGGTGTGGTATTGGGCGCACGCGTACCGGCGGGCGCCCTGCTGGTGCCGCTGTTGATCGGCGCCGTCCTGCAACTGTCCGGATTGCTGCATATCACCCTGCCCGCCGGGCTGCTGGCAATCGCCTACGGCGCCATCGGCTGCTACGTCGGCCTACGTTTCGACCGCCCCACCGTGCTCTACGTCTGGAAACGCCTGCCGGCGATGATCCTCAGCGCCATCAGCCTGATTGTCCTGTGCGCCGCCTCGGCCTGGGTCCTGGCGAAATGGCTCGGCCTGGACTTTCTTTCGGTCTACCTGGCCACCAGCCCCGGCGGGCTCGACACCATGGCAATCATCGCGGTCGACACCCACTCGGATGTCGGCCTCGTCCTGGCCATGCAGACCTTGCGCCTGCTGGCGGTGATCCTCACTGGCGCGTACTTTGCCCGGCTGGTGATTCGCCTCTCCCCGAAAGCCAAGCCCTAGACTCGAGAAAACTCGCGATTGATCTGGCGGTGTTACCCAATCAAAATACGAACGACATCGATTAACGATCTATTTGACGTTTTTTTCTCATTTCAGTCTCTACATTGCCGCCCGGACAAGCATGCGAATGATTCCTATGTTTAACTGTGCCGGCAGCGCGGGCCCCCATGCATCGGAACACGCCTGCCACCTCGACTACCAAAAGACCGCAGGAGCTACTCACGCAATGATTTCCCGCCTTCCTTCGTTTCTGAAAACCGCCCTGGTGGCCACCGCGCTGTTGAGCGCCGGTCACGTCTACGCCGCCCCGAGCGCCGACGGCATCGTGGTCTACAACGCCCAGCACGAAAGCCTGACCAAGGCCTGGATCGATGGTTTCACCAAGGAAACCGGGATCAAGGTGACCCTGCGCAATGGCGACGACACCGAGATGGGCAACCAGATCGTCCAGGAAGGCGACAAGTCTCCGGCGGATGTGTTCCTGACCGAGAACTCCCCGGCCATGGTCCTGGTGGACAATGCCAAGCTGTTCGCACCGGTGGCACCGACCACCCTGGAACAGGTCGGTGCGGCCTACCGTCCGGCCCACGGCAACTGGGTCGGCATCGCCGCCCGCTCCACCGTGTTCGTCTACAACAAGAGCAAGCTGACCGAAGCGCAACTGCCCAAGTCCCTGCTCGACCTCGCCTCGCCTGAGTGGAAAGGCCGTTGGGCCGCTTCGCCAGCCGGTGCCGACTTCCAGGCCATCGTTGCCGCCGTGCTGGAGCTCAAGGGCGAAGCCGCGACCCTGGACTGGCTCAAGGCAATGAAGACCAACGCTTCGGTCTATCGCGGCAACAGCGCGGTGCTCAAGGCGGTCAATGCCGGGCAGGTCGAAAGCGGCGTGATCTACCACTACTACAGCTTCGGCGACCAGGCCAAGACCGGCGAAAACAGCAAGAACACTTCGCTGCACTACTTCAAGCACCAGGACCCGGGCGCCTTTGTCAGCACCTCCGGCGGTGGCGTGCTCAAGTCCAGCAAACACCAGGAAGAAGCCCAGGCGTTCCTCAAGTGGATCACAGGCAAAGGTGGCCAGGCGGTCCTCAAGGACGGTAATTCGTTTGAATACGCGGTGGGCGTGGGTGCCGAATCCAACGCCAAGCTGGTGCCGCTCAAGGACCTCGACGCACCCAAGGTCGATGCCTCTAAACTCGACAGCAAGAAAGCCGTGGAGTTGATGACCCAGGCCGGAATCCTGTAATTGATCCCAGAGTCCATTTCTCCTCTGGACCCCGCCGCAGTCGCTCACGCGCCTGCGGCGCTTTCGCGTAAGCGATCCAGAAACTTCTTCGGGCGCCAGGGCAATGCCTGGATCATCGGACTGTCAGTGCTGGTGTCCCTGCTGGCGTTGCTGCCGATCGCCTTCGTGATCCTCTCTTCCTGGGAAACCGGCTGGGCCACCCTTGAAGCCCTGGTCTGGCGCCCTCGAGTCGGCGAACTGCTGGCCAACACCCTGTTGCTGATGGTCATTACCATTCCCCTGTGCGTGGTACTGGGATTGGCACTGGCCTGGCTGACCGAGCGCACCGACCTGCCCGGCCGCCGCACCTGGTCATTGCTGGCGACCGCGCCCCTGGCGGTACCGGCATTCGTCCACAGTTACGCCTGGGTCAGCCTGGTGCCGCCGATCCACGGGCTGTTCGCCGGGGTGTTGGTCTCGGTGATCGCCTATTTCCCGTTTCTCTACTTGCCGATTGCCGCGACCCTGCGGCGCCTCGACCCGGCCATCGAGGATGTCGGCGAGTCCCTGGGGCTCAAGCCCTGGGCGGTTTTTTTCCGCATTGTCCTGCCGCAACTGCGCCTGGCGATCTGCGGCGGCGCGCTGCTGGTGGGCCTGCACCTGCTGGCCGAATACGGCCTCTACGCGATGATCCGCTTCGACACCTTCACCACGGCGATCTTCGACCAGTTCAAGTCCACCTTCAGCGGTCCCGCGGCCCATACCCTGGCCGGGATCCTGGCGCTGTGCTGCCTGGGCCTGTTGACCGTCGAATCGGCCGCCCGGGGCAAGGCCCGTTATGCCCGGGTCGGATCCGGTAGCGCGCGGCAGCAACGCACGGTACGTCTCAGCCGCCCCACCAAACTGCTGGCGCTGAGCATTCCGATCATCAGCAGCGTGCTGGCCCTCGGCGTGCCGCTGGTCACCCTGGGCAACTGGCTGATCGCCGGTGGCCGTGAAGTCTGGCAACTGGATGACTTGCTGCCGGCCCTGGAGCAGACGCTGCTGCTCGGCGCCGCCGGCGCCCTGTTGACCACCTGCGCGGCGGTGCCCGTGGCCTGGTTGTCGATCCGCTCGCCCGGGCGCCTGCATCGCCTGCTGGAAAGCTGCAACTACATCACCAGTTCCCTGCCCGGCATCGTCGTCGCCCTGGCCCTGGTCACGGTCACCATCAACTTCGCCCGACCGATCTACCAGACCTCGATCACCGTGCTGCTGGCTTACCTGTTGATGTTCATGCCCCGCGCCCTGGTCAGCCTGCGCGCCGGTATCGCCCAGGCGCCGGTGGAACTGGAAAATATCGCCCGCAGCCTGGGGCGCTCACCGGTTCGGGCACTCTGGTCGATCACCCTGCGCCTCGCCGCGCCGGGGGCCGCCGCCGGTGCCGCGCTGGTGTTCCTGGCCATTACCAACGAACTGACCGCCACCCTGCTGCTCGCGCCCAACGGCACACGGACCCTGGCCACCGGTTTCTGGGCCATGACCAGTGAAATCGACTATGCCGGCGCCGCGCCCTACGCGCTGCTCATGATCCTGCTGTCGCTGCCGCTGACTGGGCTTCTCTATCATCAATCCAAACGCACGGCTGGCCGATGAACGCTCTTGAAATCAACGCGCTGTACAAGTCCTTCGGTTCGCAAGCGGCCCTGGAAGATATCCATCTGTCGATTGCCACCGGCAGCCGCACGGCCATCGTCGGCCCTTCCGGCTCGGGCAAGACCACCCTGTTGCGGATGATCGCCGGTTTCGAATTTCCCGACGCCGGCCGTATCACCCTCGACGGCCAGCCGCTGGTGGACGCCCAGACCCAGGTCCCGGCCCACCAGCGCCTGATCGGCTATGTGCCGCAGGACGGCGCACTGTTCCCGCATATGACCGTGGCCGATAACATCGCCTTCGGCATCGTCGACAAGGCCACCCGGCAACAACGGGTGGCCGAGCTGATGGACAGCGTGGCGCTGGAGCCGCAGATGGGCAAGCGCTGGCCCCATGAGCTGTCCGGCGGTCAGCAACAGCGGGTGGCGCTGGCTCGCGCCCTGGCGCAACGCCCACGCCTGATGCTGCTGGACGAACCCTTTTCGGCCCTCGACACCGGACTGCGGGCGTCCATGCGCAAGATGGTTGCGCGACTGCTGTCCGAGGCCGGGGTGACCACCATCCTGGTTACCCATGACCAATCCGAAGCCCTGTCCTTCGCCGATCAGTTGGCGGTGATGCGCAAGGGCCGGCTGGTCCAGGCCGGGCACCCGATGGACCTGTACCTGCGTCCGGATGATGAGGACACCGCGCTGTTCCTCGGCGATGCGGTGATCCTGCCTGCCCTGATCGAAAACGGCTGGGCGCAATGCGACCTCGGTCGGCTGGCGGTCAACGATGAAGGTCGTCACGGGCAGGCGCAGATCATGTTGCGCCCCGAGCAGTTGCAACTCGCGGCCCATCTGCCAGGGCAACCGGACGGCAACGGCAGCCCGGCCGTGGTCACCGAATGCGACTTCGGTGGCAACACCTGCACCTTGACCGTGGAACTGAAGGCCCCGGCTGCCGACGGACAGAAGCGTTCATTGCTGGTACGCAGCTCCGGCATGCACGCCCCCCGGGTCGGCAGCGAAGTGCGGGTCTCGGCCCTGGGCCATGCCCATGTGCTGGGTCGCCAGGCCGCCCGCTAGCCGTTCACCACCTCGCGCTGTTCGCCCAGGGCGCAACCAGTCGCCGAGGTGTCCCGCAGGTCCGCTGCTTGAACACGAAGTGCCGGCACTTTTCGGCGAAGCCGTTGCGGTCCTCGACCATATCCAGGCGCATCTGCGCCAACTCCTCGTCGCGGCAGCGTTCCATGTCCACCACATCCCGGGAACGACGGCGTTCGCGTACGGCTTCATAAAGGGGATCGTGGGCGACACGCTGCGCCTGGGCCATCAACCAGTTGCCAAAGGCCTGCGGGCAACGCGGGCCGATGTCCTGGACCAGCCCCATCTCCCGCGCCAGGGCAACGTTGATCGGCAGGCAATCCTCGCTGAGTTGCAACGCACGCTCGTAGCCCACCGCGCGAGGGAGGCTGTAGGTCCAGTATTCGGAGCCATAGAGGCCCATGCTCTTGTAGTGAGGGTTGAGCACCACGCCGCTGCGGGCGAACACTCCGTCGGCCGCCAGGGCCAGCATCACCCCACCGGCGCCGGCACTGCCGGTCAGGCCGCTGACCACCAGTTGGCGGGCAGTCAGCAGCTCGCGGCAGACATCGTTGATCGCGCGGATATTGGCCCAGGCCTCAAGCCCGGGCACCGCAGCCGCCTGGATCACGTTGAGGTGCACGCCATTGGAAAAACTGCCGCGCCCGCCACGGAACAGCAGCACCTCGGTGTCCTGGGCCTTGGCCCAGCGCAGGGCACTGACCAGCCGCCGGCATTGCTCGGTACTCATAGCTCCGTTGTAAAACTCGAAGGTCAGCTCGCCCACCCCTTCCAGTTCACGATAACGGATCGGCTGATAGGCCTCCTTGCAATACGGGTGACTGGCGACAGACCAATTCAAGGTCGGCACCTTGTCGAGTCGACCGGCCAACACATGCCGCGCCGGGCGCTTGAAGGTTTCTTCTCCCGGCCGGGGTTTGCGCCGCAATGAGCCGATCCACAGACTGCGGTCCCCGGTCGCCACCAGCACCGCATCGTCATGCACCGCCAGCAGTTGGCCCGGCATGCCACAACGGCTGTCGAGATGGGCGTCATAGAGGTAGTAGGGTTCTCCCAGCAGCTCGGCGAGCACACCGGGCTGGCCGTCGGCGGCGTCGATGCGCCGCTGGATCAGTTCGGCGTCATCCTGCCAACTGAAGGCGCGGTCACTCTGCTTCATATTCGGTTGCAGACGCCCCCGAACCTGCGGCAAGCGGTAATCCAGGGGCTGGGGTAAAAAGTCGCTGCCGAACCGGGCCACCACCTCGTGGATACAGGTCATGGCCGCGTCGGCCACCGGGCCGTTGTAGAGCTCGGATTTGCGCATGCCCGTCGGCATCTCGAATTCACAGGTGGCCCAGATCGGACCGCTGTCCATTTCCTCGGCGGCCTGCAAGGCGGTCACGCCCCAGGTGGGTACCTGCCGGGTAATCGCCCAGTCCAGCGCGCTGGCGCCACGATCACCGACAATCCCCGGGTGAATGATCACCACCGGGCGCTGCGGGTCCTGCCACAACCGGGCCGGCACGCGGTCCTTGAGGAAGGGGCAGATCACCAGGGCGGCCTGGCTGTTTTCAATCTGTTGGCACACCGACTCTTCGTCGCTGAACAGCACCACACTCGGCACGTGCCCCGCTTCGCGCAGCTCCAACCAGGCGCGCTGGGTCAAGCCGTTGAATGCCGACGCCAACAGAATAATTTTCAATGAGCGCATAACGGAACTCCTCCTTGAGCAATACGCCTGGCCCACGCTGCAACGAGCAATCCATGGCCCGACCGGAGCCGCTACAGTAAAGCGCCACACCCGCGGCACCTTGACCGAAGTCAACAGACAACCGTACGGCGGGAGCATTCGCGCAGCGTCGATTTCTCGGCTAGGATTTTTGGCTCATGGAGTCGCCCGACTATTCAGCGGGCTTTTGAACAAGGAGAGAGAAATGACCGCAGTTCGTCTTGCAGAGCGTACCTATCGCAGTTGGTCCAACCCTATCCTGCTGGAGCTCAAGGAACGGGAACATCAGTTGGCCCCATCCGCTCGTGTTGCCCTGATCAATGTATTGCAAGAGCGCCGCCTGCTCGAAAGCGACAGGCCTTCAGCCGTGGTGCAACCCATCCGGCCAGGCATCGAGTGAAGGCAAGGCACCCAGTCCGCGCAACCAGCCGTGCTCGGCAAACGCCAGCATCTCCTGGTCTCCACGACTGTCGCCATAGGCAAACAATACACGCCCGCGCGCATCGCCCAACCAGTGCTGCAACTGCCGGACCTTTTCCGGCCCCCAGCAGTTGGGCGACGCCAGGCGTCCGGTAAAACGGCCGTCGCGAAACTCCAGTTGAGTAGCCAGTACCGCCTCAAAACCAGCAGCCTGGGCCCAGTGCCCGAGATAGAGCGTGGGCGATGCACTGACCAGTACCAGACGGTGCCCCAGGCGCTTGTGCTCCTCGATCCGGTCGAGCATTTCCGGACGGATCAACGTCGGCAGGCGCTCGGCGACATAACGCACCGCCGCCTCTTCCAATTCGACCTGGGTCCTGCCACGCAGGGTGAGCGCCAGAAACCGCGCCTTGGCCTCTGCCCGCTTGCACAGCCCCGTATACATGCCCACCAGCCAGGGCAGGACCAGCAGGCCGCCAATCAGGAAGCGCCGGTTGCCGACCTGATAACGGACGAAATCCCGCAGGCTGTCGGTGGTGGTAATGGTGCCGTCAAAGTCGAAGGCCACACAGGTTCCCGCTTGCGGCGTGGCACTGTTTGAAATCGTCATTGCTGTTTCACGCTCATGAACCGAACGGGCACAGTGTCTCACTCCTGCGCGACAATTGCCTGAACGGCAGGTGTCGCCGATGCCCTTCCCTCACGAGCCCCCTCGCTCCCGCAGGTGACCGCCTGGCCGCGGGAGCGGGTTTATCTCGGAGGCTTAGTGGCCCGTCTCGCAATTGACCATCCAGCTCACGCCAAAACGGTCTTCGAACATCGCGAAAGACTCGGCCCAGAAGGTCTTGCCCAACGCCATATGCACCTTGCCGCCGGCGCTCAGTCCATGAAAAAGGCGCTCGGCCTCGGAGACGCTGTCGACATTGAGCGACACCGAAACGCCCTGGGGCTTGCTGAATGGCTGATGCGGCGGGCAATCGGACGCCATCAGGCTGAAATCCCCCACCGTCAGGCGGGTGTGCAGGATCTTGTCCTTGTTCGGTGAGTCCTTGGGTACGCAGGCCTCTTCCGGCGCATCGGCGAAGGACAGGGAAAACAACTCGCCGCCGAGCACCTGTTTGTATAGGGCGAAGGCCTCCTTGCAGTTGCCGTTGAAGGTCAGGTAAGGAATGATTTTCAGGCTCATGATAGAACTCCCGTTCTGGCAGGTTTTCAGGATTGACCGGACATCTTTGCGCGCAGCTGTTCTTCCTGTTCGCGCAACTCGGGGGTAAAGCTCTCGCCAAAGTCCTCGGCCTCGAAGATCTGGCGGATTTCGATTTCAGAGTCGCTGACCATCGGGTTCGGGCAACGCTTGACCCAGTCGATGGCCTCTTGCAGCGACTGCACATTGAAGATCCAGAAACCGGCAATCAGTTCCTTGGTCTCCATAAAGGGACCGTCGACCACGCTCCGTTGTTTGCCACTGAACTGCACGCGTACGCCCTTGGCGCTGGGATGCAGCCCCTCCCCGGCAAGGATTACACCGGCCTTGGCCAGTTCTTCGTTATAGGCGCCCATGGCCGCCAGCAATTCGTTACTGGGCATTTCGCCAGCTTCCGATTCCGGGCTGGCTTTGACGATCACCATAAATCGCATGGTCGTATCTCCTGATGACAGTGGTAGACAAGCCAATGAATGGCCCTGTCGACTAATCGAATGAGCGAACGCGGAATCGACACCCGCTGAAATCTTTTTTTTCCTGATCGTCGTGGGTCCGTTTACAGCGGCAGAGGAAATCGGAAGTCGATAGCGCTGTCATTCACTCCTCTAAGCATAGAAGTAGACAACGCAAAACCACGGATCGGGCCCCACACCCCGATCGTTATACGGCAGCGCCTACACACAGTTGCCGCAAGTCCTACCTCGATAACAGACATTGAAACGTAGCCCTATGCCGCACCTGGAGAAAGCACTACCATCGAAAAGCCATTGCCCACGATAACCCCCACCAGAGAGGAAACATGGAGTCTCCTGCAGTCTCGATTGGCCCGCGTTCAGATTTTGCCCTTGCGCTCTCCGGCGGCGGCGTTCGGGCCATGGTGTTTCACCTCGGCGTGCTCAAATACCTCGCCGAACAACAGGCCCTGGAACGGGTCACGCAGATTTCCACGGTGTCCGGCGGCAGTCTGCTGGTGGGCCTGATGCTTCACGAAAACCAGGGTCAATGGCCCGACTCCGTGACCTTCATGCAGCATATCTACCCCGCCCTGCAAGCCAAGCTGTGCTCACGCAGCCTGCTCTGGAGTGCCTTGCGCCAATTGTGCAACCCGCTGAATTGGCGCTTCCTGCTGTCCCGGGCCAACCTGCTGGCCCTGGCCCTGCAAAAGGAATGGGGGGTGAGCGCCCTGCTGCCGGAGATCGCCGCCAAACCCGACTGGTCGATCAACGGCACCACGGCGGAAAACGGCAAGCGCTTTCGCTTCAAGCGCAACACTATGGGTGACTACTCCATCGGTTACGCCAGCACCAGCGGCTTCCCCCTGGCCCAGGCCCTGGCGGTGTCGGCGGCATTCCCCGGTGGCATCGGCCCGCTGTCGCTCAAGACCCGCCGTTTCAAATGGATGCAACGCGAGTGGGAAGCCCCGCTCGACAGCGCCGTCGAGGTACGCCTGCCGTTCAAGAAGCTGCGGCTCTACGACGGTGGCGTCTACGACAACCTCGGCCTGGAACCTTTTTTCGACGCGGCCACCGGGCAGACCAAACGCTACGAATACCCGATCATTGTCTCGGACGCTGGCGCACCGCTGAAACCGGGGTTTGACGCCGGAGTGCTGAGCCCCTGGCGACTCAAGCGCCTGGCCGACATCATGTCCGACCAGACCCGGGCATTGCGCAGCCGGACCTTTGTCGAATACCTGAAAAAAGCCTCGGGACGTGGCGGTTACCTGAGTATCGCCAGCGCCCTGATCGAGCCGTTCAAAGGCAGTGACGCAGCCTTTGCCGCGGGTTTCCCCACCACCCTGAATCGCCTCAAGCCCGAGGTCTTCGAACGGATCGCCCGGCATGGCTATGCCGTGGCGCAAGCGACCGACAGGGAGTATCCGCTGCTACCCGTGGCCTCGAGTCGGACGCCGGAGCCCCTTGTGCTCTCCTGAACCGAGGGCACTCAGGGCAACACCAGCACGCCCAGGCTGGCACTGACCACCAGGGCGGTGCCGACAAACTGCATCGGGATCATCGGCTGGGCCAGCACCACATAACCGGCCAGGGCACCCACCGCCGGTTCGGCGCTCATCAGGATGCCGAACGAGGACGCCGGCATCCGCCGCAAGGCGACCATCTCCAGGCCATAAGGCAGCAGCGGTACGAACAGGGCCAAGCCCGCGCAACTGGCGATCTGCAACAACGGCGGGTGGCCGCCGCTCTGCCAAAGTCCCAAAGGCGTGGCAATCAGGGCGGCGGCCAACAAGGATACCGACAACCCTTCAAAGCCCTGGAACAGCCGACCGACCTTTTTCATCATCAGGATATAAGCCGCCCAGCCCGCCGCCGAACCGAAGGCCAGCAACACACCCAGCGGCTCGCCGATCCAGCCCTCTTCGTTGCGTGCCAGCAGCAACACCCCGGTTAGCGCCAGCAAAGGCCAGATCAACGCCCGCCAACTGCGTATCCCGAGGCTGGCCACCAGCAATGGACCGAGAAACTCGATGGCGATCGCCAGCCCCAGTGGAATGCGCTGGATCGCCGCGAAGAAGCAGGTGGTCATCACGGCCATCGCCAGGCCAAGACTCCCGGCGGCCAGCCAGCGTGCCAGCGAAAACCTGTGCAACCGTGGCCGCACCAGCAGCGCAAGAACCGCCGCCGCCCAGCACAGGCGCAGCCAGGTGGTACTGAAGGTGCCATAAGTTTCCATGGTCGGCGACGACAGCGCCGCGCCGAACTGGACAAAGAGCATGGACAAGACGCAAAGCATGGCCGCCCCCAACAGCGCGCTGCGATGTGCCCTGCCGGTATCGGCGAGCGGTAGGCCGGTGGCATTTTCCTGCATGCTGAAGTCTCCGTTGAATGTCGAGCCATCCTAGCCAGTCGCGCGCACTTCAAATAAGCTGATATTCCTTATCCCGACTTCACGAATATTGATAATGCGCGATCTCGACAGCAGTCTGCTGCGAACCTTCGTCACCGTCGCCGAAACCGGTGCGGTGGGTACGGCAGCCCAGCGCCTGGCACGGACCCAGGCCGCGGTCAGCATGCAGTTGCGGCGCCTGGAGGAAGACCTAGAACGCCGCCTGTTCGACCGCTCGCCACGGGGCCTGCGCCTGACCGAGGCCGGCCACCTGCTGCTGCCTTACGCCCACAGCATTCTTGGTGCCGGGACCGATGCCCGGCGCGCCTTGTCCGCCAGCCAGATCGCCGGCACCGTGCGCCTGGGTCTGCTCGAAGACATCGCGGTGGGCAGCCTGCCCCGGGCGCTGCGGCGCTTCTCCGCGGCCTATCCGCACATTTCCCTGGAAATCGTGATCGACAGCAGCGTGGCCATGTCCGCCAAATTAGCGGACGGTACCCTGGATGTGATCATCGGTGACGCCTCGGCGATCACTGCCCAGCCCCAGGCCTGCTGGACCCAGTCGCTGTTCTGGGTCGGTGCCCGCGGCCTGACCCTGCCCGTCGACCTGAGCACCCAGAGCCTGCCCCTGGTGACCTTCGGCGGTGGCTGCCTGTGGCATGGCCAGGTGGTGAAAATCCTCAAACGGGCGAACATCCCCTGGCGTGTGGTCTGCAGCAGCACCAGCCTGCCGGCGGTGCAGTCGGCGGTCGAGGCGGGCCTGGGCATCACCGTGTTGCTGGAAGGCAATATCCGCAGCGAAAGCATGCGCGTACTGGGCCCGGCCGATGGTCTGCCGGCGCCGCCCATCGTCGATTTCGCCCTCTATGTCCGTCGGGTGCCGGCGATCCAGGCTGCGGCGGTCCAGGCGCTGCAGAGCTTTCTCGGGGAAGAACTGAATAGCATCATGCCCCGGTCGCTGACTTCGGAAACGGCAAGTGCTCTTGCAGAAAATCAATGAGCGCCCGCAGCTTGGGCACCACATGCCGACCTGACGGCCACAGTACATTGAATTGACCGGTTTCCTGGGTGAAGCTGTCCAGCACGGTCATCAGTTCACCGTTTTCCAGCTCCCGCGCAATCAGGAAATCCGCCACGTAAATCAGCCCCAGGCCCTCGACCGCGAAAGCCGTTCGGCCATCCTGGGCATTGCAGACCATCGAACAGGGCAACCCCGCTTCAGCGTCCTCTCCAGCCCCCGACAGCATCCAGCTCTGCAGCTTGCCGGTCAGGGGGTAACGAAAATGAATGCAGGCATGGGCCAACAGATCCGCTGGCGTGAGTGGAACCCCGCGCCGGGAGAAATAGGTCGGTGAACCGGCGACCAGCATCCGAAAGCCTCCCAGCGGTCTGGCACTGAGCCCGGAATCCCTGGGCTCCCCGGTCCGGATCACCGCATCGAACCCCTCCTCGATTACCTCCACCACCCTGTCGGTAAACTCCAGGTCGAGCTGGATATCCGGATAGCGTCGCTGGAATTGGGTAAAGACTGGCAGAAAGGGCTTGCCGATCATCGGCAGGCTGAGACGCAGCCGCCCTTGGGGCATCGACGACAGCTGCGACAACTCTGCGTTAGCGGCGTCCAACTCCCCGAGTACCCGCTTGCAGCGCTCCAGATACAGCACCCCTTCGCCCGTTAGCGCGATGCTCCGGGTGCTGCGATGAAACAGGCGCACGCCGAGCTTTTCCTCCAGGCGCGCCATGCTCTTGCTGACCGCCGATGCCGAAATCCCCAGAAAGCGTCCGGCCGCCACGAAACTGCGGGCCTCCGCGGCCTGCACAAACACACCGATTGCACTCAGACTGTCCATACCCATCCTATTAGTGACTCCAGAGTCCATTCTAAACGGATCTAGAAACCATTTTTCCAGTTGATCTTCATCGCTATCGTCTACTCCTACTCAACTGGAGCACCGTGATGGACAAGATATTCGTGATCAACGCCGGCACCCCTTATGCCTTTGCCAAAGGCGACCTGAACCGCAGCCTGCATGACACCGCGGCCAGCCTGTTGACCCGCTCCGGGTACGAGGTCCGCTCCACCCACCTGACAGAGGGTTACCGAGAGGAGGAAGAAGTCGCCAAGCTTCTCTGGGCCGATGCGATCATCTATCAGATGCCGGCCTGGTGGATGGGCGCGCCCTGGACACTGAAAAAATACATCGACGAAGTCTTCACCGTCGGCCATGGCCAGCTCTATGCCGACGATGGACGCCACGCTGAAACCCCCTCCCTTGGCTATGGCTCCGGTGGGCTGCTGCAGGGTCGCAAATACATGATCTCGGCAACCTGGAACGCCCCCAGGCACGCTTTTGAAGCCGAAGATGATTTTTTTGAAGGCAAGGATATCGATGCCGTCTACTTCCCGTTCCACAAGGCTCATCAGTTGATCGGGCTGCAAGCGCTGCCGACCTTCGCCTGCTTCGACGTGGTGAAAAACCCCGAACATGAGAATGACCAGTTGCGCTACAAGCAGCATCTGGAGCAAGTATTCAACACTCGATAAGCGTTGTTCATGCCACCCGCCACTCATGACAAGGAAGTCGTTCAAGGCATGGAAAAGAACAGATAGATGTTTACAACAATCTATAACCTGAAGGATGCTACGCCAATCAGCGTATTCCTTCAGGAGCCCCATCATGCCCCGCGTATCGCGCAAACAGGCCGAGCTCAACCGCGAAAGCATCACCGACGCCGCTGCGCGCCTGTTTCGTGAGCGCGGCCTGAAAAGCCTGAGCCTGGTCGAGGTGATGGGTGCCGCGGGCCTGACCCATGGCGGTTTCTATGGGCATTTCGAGTCCAAGGAAGCCCTGGCCGCCGAAGCTTGCAGCCGCAGCTTCCAGCAGTCGGCCGAGCGCTGGCGGCAGAGAGCCGACACCCTGGGCCACGGTGAAATGGCAAGAAAGTCCATCGTCGAGCACTACCTCAGCACGGAACATCGCGACACCCCGGGCGAAGGCTGCCCGGTGGCGGCCTTCTGCGGCGACCTGGCCCACGAAGACCCCGAGACCGCCCTGCATCGCAACTACGTCAAGGGCCTGGAGACACTGCTCGACACCTATAGCTCTCTGCTGGGTGCCGACGACCCGCAGGTCCGGCAAAAAGCCCTGGTGCAGCAAGCACTGTTGGTCGGCGCCCTGACCCTGGCCCGTTCAACCCGGGGCCAGGCGCTATCGGACGAGTTTCTGACAGCGGCCAGGGATTTCCTGCTGGCCGACGCGAGCGCCTGAAGATCAGCCCACCGCCGTCAGTTCGAAATAGAACACCGCGCCCTTGCCGGGAATCGACAACAGGCGAATCTGGCTGTCGTGCAATTGCAGGATCCGCCGCACAATCAGCAACCCCAGGCCGCCGGAACGCCGGTCGCCGTCCTGGTTGAACGGTCGGCGGAACAGGTTTTCCAGCAAGGTCGGGGCAATCCCCGGCCCGGTGTCGCTGACCGTGACCTGGAGCTTGCCGCGCCCATGGGCCAGCGCCACCTCGATGGTGCCGCCTTCGGGGGTATGGCGCAGGGCGTTGTCGATCAGGTTGGTCAGGACCCGCTCGATCATCCCCAGGTCCGCGTTGACCATCGATGCCCCACGGGGCAAGGCCGCCAGCAGCTTCGACTGGCGCGTCTCGGCCATGAGTTCGAACTTCTGGAACACGTCCTGGATCAGGTCGCTGAGGGAGAAATCCTCGACCTGCAGCCGCACCGCGCCATGCTCCAGGCGTGCCAGTTCGAACAGCGCCTGGGCCAGTTGCCCGACCTTGCTGCTCTGGGCCAGGGCGATCCCCAGATACCGCCGGCGCTCATCCGGAGCCAGCACCGCATCCTTGAGGGACAGGGTTTCCAGATAACCGTGCAACGACGCCAGGGGCGTGCGCAGGTCATGGGAAATATTCGCCACCAGTTCACGACGGTCCTGATCGAGCTGGGTCAGGCTGCGCCACTGTTCGCCGATACGCGTGGCCATCTGCGCGAAGCTGGCTTCCAGCACCTCGATTTCATCGCGACGTCCGGCCCCGGCCCGGGACAACACCGGCAGCTGCGCCGGCGCGGCGTCGGTATCAAAATCGCGCATGGTCTCGGTCAGGCGGCGCAGCGGACGGGTAATCAGGCGAAAGGCGATCAGGCCGGCGATCAGCCCCAGCAGAGCCACCAGGCTCATGGCCCACAAGGTGGTGCGCAGCACCGAACTGGCCGAGACCTGGGCCGCCAGACGATCATGCTCTTCGCCCTGGAGAACCACGTACAGATAACCCAGCTCCTTGCCGCCACCGCGCAAGGCCGCGGCGCTGAACACCTTGCGCCCGTCGTCGCTGCGCGGGTCGTCACCGAGGATCGGCAACGGCTGGCCGTCGAGCAGCCGGCGGATCGGCGCCAGGTCGACGTGATCGCGGTGCAGGTGACCTTGGGGCGCGGCATCGCCGGTGATCTTGCCGCTGGGTGAGAGCAGATAGACTTCCACGCTCGGGTTGACGTTCATCAACTGGCCGAACAGCGCACGGACGCCCTCCATGGTCAGGCCTTCGGTGCCCACCAGCCGGTTGTCCAGGGCAATGCTCTGGGCCAGGTCCCGGGACAGGCCCTGGACCACTTCCTTTTCATGCATGTCGCTGGCCCGCACCTGCAACCACACCGAAGCCCCGCAACAGGCCAGCAGCAGGATGGAAAAGGCCAGGGACAGACGCTGGGACAGGGTCAGGTTCATGACGGGCGACTCACCGGCGAGAAACGATAGCCGCGGCCCCAGACCGTGAGAATCCGCTCGGGTTGCGCCGGGTCGACTTCGATCTTGGCCCGCAGGCGATTGATATGGGTGTTGACCGTGTGCTCATAACCGTCGTGCTGGTAGCCCCAGACCTGGTTCAGCAGGTCCATGCGCGAATACACGGTGCCGGGGTTTTTCATGAAGAAATGCAGCAGGTCGAACTCCCGTGGCGTCAGGTCCAGCAGCTTGCCGTCGACCTGGGCTTCACGGGTCAGCGGATCGAGGCTGAGGCCGCCCTGCTCCAGGGTTCCCGCCTCGATTTTCAGGCTCTTGGCCAGGGCATCGACCCGCCGTAGCAAGGCCTTGACCCGCGCCGCCAGTTCCAGCATCGAGAACGGCTTGGCCAGGTAATCGTCGGCGCCCAGTTCCAACCCGAGCACCCGATGCATCTCGCTGGAACGGGCGCTGGTGATGATGATCGGCGTGTAGCGCGCCATGGCCCGCGCCTGCCGGCAGATCTCCAGGCCATCGACGCCCGGCAGCATCAGGTCGAGGATCAGCGCATCCCAGGAG